>ERZ1673752.51-NODE-51-length-205421-cov-72.534568_pt1 | contig 205421 bp, 201 predicted proteins | sample MGYA00580195_ERZ1673752 | MGnify/ENA primary metagenome ERZ1673752 (study PRJEB41218, sample SAMN15661744) | gut metagenome | host: Homo sapiens | place: Canada: London | collected 2015-08-20/2019-03-30 | study: EMG produced TPA metagenomics assembly of...
TGCAACACCTGCCTATCCTTAAAATTTGTAGTTGTCCCTGTCAGGCCGGACCTAAGGCTTCGGGTCTTTTTGTTTGCATAAGTTGTTGTTTTCTCCCGCTGCTTTTTTCTGACCCAAACGCTGACCCCAACGGGAGCGGATAGCGGAAACCATCAGACAGCACGGGATAGGATATTGCCCATCGTTTGCGCCGCCTTGAGCTGTGCGTCGGTGGTGACGTGGGCGTAGGTGTCCAGCGTGAAGCCTGCGGAGTAGTGACCGAGCATCGAGGACACGGTTTTTACATCCACGCCGTTTTGCAGGGCCATGGTGGCGAAGGTGTGCCCTTACGGTATAATTACGACAAACCGGAAAAGCCCCGTATATCAAGGGTTTTCGGTTATCTGGCAAGGTTTTTCATCCTTTTCCAAACCGAAAAATCGAGCCGCGAAGTAGTTATATCGTAGGGGGTGTTATAGTAACGACAAAAATAAAATACCGTTTGGGCGGGCTGTCAGCCCGTCCAAGAAATCAGGACATTTCCTCTGAAAAGAAGAAATGTCCTTTTTTTGTACCCAAAATCAGATGCCGACAGGAGGAACACAATGCCGGAAAAAACAGCGCAGAAAGAACCGGGCAAAAAGCCCGTGCCATCCAAAAAGCCGAAACCGCAGCAGGAAGTAGTTGTTCAGATTTCGCTCTCTGAGCTGCATCCGTTCCCGGATCACCCCTTTCAGGTGCGAGAGGATGCGTCCATGCAGGAAACCGCCGAAAGCGTCAAGGAATACGGCGTCCTCGTCCCCGCGCTGGCGCGGCCACGGGAGGACGGCGGCTATGAGCTGATTGCTGGCCACCGCCGCAAACACGCCTGCGAGCTGGCAGGACTGGCCACCAAGCCGGTTATTGTCCGTGACATTGACCGGGACGCTGCCACCATCATCATGGTGGACAGCAACCTCCAACGAGAGAATATTCTTCCATCCGAACGCGCCAAAGCCTACAAGATGAAGATGGAGGCCATCAAGCGGCAGGGCGCACGAACGGATCTGACTTCGCCGAAAATTTCGGCGAAGTTCCGCAGCGATGATGAAGTTGGTCAGGATGCCGGGGTGAGCGGAGATACCATCCGCAACTACATCGCCTTGACGCAGTTAGTCCCGGAGCTTCAGCAGATGGTGGACGAGAAGAAAATCGCCCTCAGTCCCGCCTATCAGCTTGCGGCGCTGACACCCAAGGAGCAGGGGCTGCTTCTGGAAACCATCGACAGCGAACAGACCACCCCCTCGCTCTCGCAGGCGCAGCGGATGAAAAAGCTCAGTCAGAGCGGTGAGCTGAACGAGGACACCATGCTCTCCATTATGATGGAGCAGAAGAAACCGGAGAAGAACGACATCACCCTTTCCGGTGAAAAGCTCCGCAAATATTTCCCACGTTCCTATACCCCATTTCAGATTGAGAACACCATCTTCAAATTACTGGACGCATGGCAGAAAAAGCGCCAGCGCGATCAGAGCCGATGAGCGGACAAGCAGTTTGTTTGTCCGCTATTTTCATGTCAAAAGGAGGACGCCATGTATATCAACACATTCAAATATACCCCCAAGGATGTGAGCTGCCAGCTCTGTACCGAGTATGTGAAAAAGCTGGGCTGTACCGCCCTGCGCTGCTCGTGGCTGGCCGAGCGCATCGAGGCCGGTGTGGTCGGCTACCGCGAGGCAGTCTTAGAGACATTTCCCCATGAACGCCGCCTGTTCCATCGCCTGAACCTGCTGATCAAGCACTATCCCGGAAGCCTTTGGAGCAACGAGCAGCATGAGCGCCGAATGCAGTATCAATGCGCCGCACAGGGCTACCGCCGCCGCAGGGATACCAACGCCTATTATGCGGCCATGTACCTGCTGACCTCTAACGACGACATTTACCGCCGCACGGCAAATTGCTTCTGCAAGGACGGGATCGAGTTCGGCTATGCGGTGCTGAAAAGCACCTCGCCGCACAACTACGCGCTGTTCATGGCGGCGCGTGACCTCTGCGACAAGATGGAGGCGGTCACGATGGCGGACTTGGCGGAGCCGGAGGTGATTGACCCGGAGGCGCTGCGCCTGATCGTCAATGCCACTCTGATCGCCCGCTACGGGCTTGCCGCCTTTCAGATCAGAGCGCGAGGTGCCAAATATGAACGCTGATGATTTTGTCGGCGGTCACAGCATCCTTGCGCTGGAGCGCTTTATGGACGAAACCCGCCACATGATTATTTTTGATGTCCTGTCGTGGAAATCCCCCGTAGGCGAAAAGGGCGAACGGCTGCGACTGTTCCTCTCCGACGTGGGATACGCCAAGGCGCAGGCATCCGAGAAACGCGGAGAAATCAAAATCCGCAAACACGCCACCGTCATTGAGGGGCATATCCTCCCTGACCGGAAAAAGCGGCGTCACTAAAATGATTGGAGGAATTACCATGAGCAGAGTAACTGAGCTGGAAAAAGCGCTGACCACGCTGTTCCGCAAGGGTACGGAGGTCGGCTACACGGAAACGGAGATCGACGAGTTTCTGGAAAACATTGACTATCACGCCCTGCTGCAAGCCGTTTGGAACAAGGCCGAAACGGTCTATGCCTACCGCGCAGACGGCAAAAATGCGCTGAGCTTGGACTATCGCAGCTCGGAGCTGTTCAAGCAGCGAGCGACGCTTCTCTATGAGGACGTAGGCGACAGCTATATCGGCGCGGTATTTGCTGCCCGGTCGATGGAGCTGTGGCTGCTGGAGGATATGGGCTTTGCCGTCGTTGCCAAATTCAGCGTGAACGCCGGAGAAGGCGAATACGTCACCGAGTATCGCGTCTACAAGGGCAGCGATTGGGCAGACAGCGAGATTTCTCTGGATTTGGAGGACTTGGTGGCCGAGCTTGCCGCCCTGTGCGATCCCTACTACGAACACGAGCAGCCAATCTATGAGCTGTGATGTGGGAAAGGAGTGAAAACGGAGCGGCTTCCCCATGCGGGAAACCATTCAGAATACAAACGGCAAGCAGTTTCACGCCGTCAGCCTGTCCGGTGGCAAGGACAGTACCGCCATGCTGCTTTTGATGATCGAACGGGATATGCCCATCGACATGGTGCTGTCAGCGGACACCGGCATGGAGTTCCCGGAAATGTACGAACACCTTGCCAAACTGGACGAGCATCTTTTCCGGGAGCGCGGCATCCATATTACCACGCTGCGGCATCCCAAGGGCTTTGAATACCTGATGTTCGACGAACCCAAGCAGAAGCCCCGCAGTCTGGAAAACCGCGCAAGACTGGGCATCCCGCCCTACGGCAACGGCTGGCCGGGAATCCGCGTCCGCTGGTGTACCGGGCAGCTCAAAACGCACCTCATCACCAAGGAGGTCAACCGGCTCAAAGGCGAGCTGGGCGCGATCCACTATGTCGGTATCGCCGCCGATGAAGCGTGGCGCTGCAAGGATGAGCGGTATCCCCTCGTGGAATGGGGCATCACGGAGGCGCAGGCGCTCCAAGCCTGTTACGACCGTGGCTTTGACTTCGGCGGGCTGTATGAGATTTACCACCGTGCGTCCTGCTGGTGCTGCCCGTTCCAGCGTATCGACGAGCTGCGGAAGCTGCGAAAGCATCACCCGGAGCTGTGGGAAAAGCTGCTGGAGCTGGATCGCCGTGCGCTGGCGCAGTTCGGCACCGGCCCGCTGGGACAGTTCAAGCAGAACTGGAGCGTAAAGCGGCTGGATACGCGGTTTGCCGAGGAGGACGGCCAAACAGGTTGACTGCCCTGCGGAAAGGATTGAAGCAATATGGCTGTATTTCGCGTTGAACGGACGCGGGATTACACGGTGATGTGCAACCATCACCTGAAAGACAGCAATCTTTCCCTGAAAGCCAAGGGGCTGCTCTCCATGATGCTCTCCCTCCCCGACGAGTGGAATTACACCACGCGGGGGCTGGCTGCGATCTGCAAGGAGGGCGTGGACGCCATCGGGAAAACGCTCAAGGAGCTGGAGCTGGCGGGCTACATCATCCGCCGTCAGCTTCGCGGCAAGGACGGGCGCATTTCCGACACGGAGTACACCATCTTCGAGAAGCCCCGAAAGCCCTCTCCACCGGATACGACTTTACCAGATACGGAAAACCCGTATCTGGATAACCCGGATACGGAGGCACCGGATACGGATAATCCCGCGCAATTAAATACTAAGAAATCTAATACTCAAAAATCAAATACTGATCTATCAAGCACTCATTCATTCTTTCTGCCTGCGGCGGACGGAATGACGGACGGATTTGAGAAAAAAGCGGAGATCAGAGAGCAAATCGAATACGACATTCTCTGTCAGCAGTATGACCGGATGCAGCTTGATGAGCTGGTGGAGATTATGCTGGAGGTTGCTATGAACCGCAGCCCCACAGTCAAGATCGGGCGGGATGCGGAGTATCCCACCGGCTTCGTGCAACAGCGCTTTGAAAAGATTACCTCCATGCACATCGAAAAGGTCATGGATGGTATCCGCGAGAACACCACCCGCGTCTGGAACACGAAAGCCTATCTCATGGCGGCGCTGTTCAACTCTGTTTCCACCATCGACAACCACTATGCCATGCTGGTCAATCACGATTTTCACGGCGGCCCCTAAAGGCCGTCATTTTTCATGCCCGATTCCGGGAGAAAGGATTTGATACCGATGAAACGCCCCCTTGCCTACATCACCGCTCCGTGGAGCGAGAATGAGTTTGAGAACACCGAAAATGCCGCCAAGTATTGCAGGGCGGTCTATGACGCGGGCTTTTCGCCCATCTGCCCCGCGCTGTTTCTGCCGCTGTTCCTGCGCGATGAGATTCCGCAGGAGCACAAGGACTGCATCGACATGGCGCGGGAGTATCTGCGCCGCGCTCGTGTGCTGGTGGTCTGCGGCAGCACCGTAGATGAAAGCGTGAAAAATGACATCGCCGTGGCCGAGCGCCTGCGGATCACCGCCACCACGCTGGACGGCATCCTGACCGTCAAGGGACAGGGGCGCAGAAATGAATGAGCATCTTCTGCACCGGCTGATGGTACCGCCTTTCACCGAGGATACGCTGCTGGCTGCGATGGAGAACGCGGGCAAGGAGGATATGCCGGAGGATGCCGAGCGCAAGGGCATTGGCACCCCGGCGACCCGTTCCGGTATCATTGAAAAGCTGGTGTCCTCCGGTTTTGTGGAGCGCAGGAAGTCCAAGAAGATCACAAATCTGCTGCCCACCTCCACCGGCACGGCGCTTATCACCGTTCTGCCCGAACAGCTCCAGTCTCCGCAGCTCACCGCTGAATGGGAGCACCGCCTGAAAGAGATCGAGCGCGGCGAAATCGCCCCGGACAGCTTCATGGATGGGATCGCCGCCATGCTACATGAGCTGGTGCAGACCTACAAACCCATCCCCGGCGTGGAAGTCCTGTTCCCCTCCGGGCGCGAGGTGGTCGGTAAGTGTCCACGCTGTGGAGCCGAGGTGACGGAATCTCAAAAGGGCTTTTTCTGCGAGAACCGTGACTGTTCCTTTGTTCTCTGGAAAAACAGCCGATTCTTCGCCGCCAAGAAAAAGGCGCTGACGAAATCTCTTGCCGCCGCACTTTTGAAAAATGGCCGCGCTCCGCTGAAAGGCTGTTATTCTGAAAAGACCGGAAAGACCTATGATGCCGTTGTTCTTCTGGAGGACGATGGGCAGCGCACGGGCTATAAGCTGGTGTTCGACAATGGCTGATGCGCCGCGTATGGATCACAAGCAGCTCCGCCGCGCCAAGAAACTCATTCGGAAGCTCTGCTGTAATTACGATCATGGCAACTGCCTCGCGCTGGACGATGGAGAGCCTTGCGTCTGCGTACAGGGCATTTCCTACTCGCTGCTGTGCAACTGGTTCCGAAACGCGGTGCTTCCCGCCGACCATGAGTTGCTGGCCGACGTGATGCGGGAAAGACCGGGAAAGCGCTGCACCGTCTGCGGCAAGCCGGTCTATTCTTCCTCCAACCGTGCCAAGTATTGTCCTGCCTGCGCCAAGCAGGAGCGCCGAAAGCAGGACGCCAAACGGAAGCGTGAACAATACTGGAACCTCCGCAGATAGAGGGCGTAAAAGCCCCGTGCCGCAAGGCTTTTTCCATGCGGAATCACAAGGGGCTGCGTCATTCTATCCGCAAGCGCAAAAACGGCCTCTATCTGTGGAGAATTGCCCCTGTGCAGGATATGTTTTCTTCTGCGCAGGGGCGCTATTTTTTCTGAAAGGAGATCATCATGGCTGAAAAACAAACCAACAAAGACCGGATGCGGGAGATCGTTGACAGCATCGAAAATGGCATCAAGGAGCTGTTCGAGAGCGATAAGTACCGGAAGTACCTTGCCACCATGAGCCGCTTTCACCGCTACTCGGTCAATAATACCATGCTCATCTATATGCAGCGCCCCGACGCCACCCATGTGGCGGGCTTCAACAAGTGGCGCGATCAGTTCGGCAGGAACGTCCTGAAAGGTGAAAAGGGTATCCGCATCATCGCTCCTACTCCCTATAAGAAAAAGGTCGAGGAGATCAAGACCGACCCGGAAACCAATGCGCCGGTGCTGGATGCGGACGGCAAGGCCATCATTGAGGAAAAGGAAATCCGTATCCCTATGTTCAAGGTGGTATCTGTCTTTGATGTGTCGCAGACTGCGGGAAAGCCCTTGCCCCAGCTTGCCGCCGATTTGAGCGGCAATGTGCAGCAGTATGAGGTTTTCATGGAGGCGCTGCGCCGCGCCTCTCCCGTCCCCATAGAGATAAAGCCCGTTGCGCATGACACAGACGGCTTTTTCAGCATTAAGGCGCAGAGCATCACCATCCGCGCCGGTATGAGTGAGGTGCAGACGGTATGCGCCGCCGTCCATGAGATTGCCCACGCCAAGCTCCACGACTATGAACACATGACGGAGCTTGCGGACGATGGAGAGACGATCCTTGTCCCCGGCGAAAAGAGCCGCAACACCGAGGAGGTCGAGGCCGAAAGCATCTCCTATGCGGTCTGCCAGTATTACGGCATTGAAACGGGCGAAAACAGCTTCGGCTATATCGCCACATGGTCAAAGGGCAAGGAGTTGAAAGAGCTTCGCGCCAGTCTGGAAACCATCAACAAGACTGCCTCCGAGCTGATTACGGACATTGACCGGCACTTTGCGGAGATTTGCAAGGAGCGCGGCATCAATCGTGAAGAAGTGAGCGCCACACAAACAGACGAAGCGCTTTATCTTGTGGATGGCTCGGTATATCTCCATGTGCAGCATACAGACGGCGGTTGGGACTATTCGCTCTACGACAAGGAAAGCAAAAAGCTGCTGGATGGCGGTGTTATTGACAGCAGCGCCATTGAAGATTCGCCGGTTGCATCTGTTGCCGGGGCTGTCCGAACGGAGGTATTTGCCATTCAGGGCATGACACCAACCAAGGTGACATTTGCAGATATGAAAACTCTGGAGGACTTGCAGGAGGCGCAGATTACGCCGCCCTTGGACAGCGAACAGATCACCGGCGCAGTCGTTGTTCCCACCGATGATACAGATACCATGCTCCCGGAGCTGGAACAGGCCACCCCGATGCCTGACCCCACGCTGACGGTGGACGATATGCGCAGCTATGGGTATCTGGATAGCGATATGCTCCCACTTTCCAAGGATCGGGCGGTGGAGCTGCTGGAGCATGACATCACGGTTTATATGCTCTATCCCGACAACGCCGAGGAAATGGTCTTTGAAGCCGAGGACATCATCAAGCACGACGGAATGTTCGGCGTCACAAGACCGGATTGGGATGCGGTCAAAGGCCATATCCCGCCCCGCGATGTGGAGCAGCGTTTTTTGAACAGTCCCACCGATTCTATGGCGATCTACCAACTGCGCCGGGATGCGCCGGTGGAGCTGCGTTTTGCCAATCTCGGCAGTTTGGCCGCGCCGCCTGACCCGGCCAACTATGAAGCCATCTATACCCGCGAGGTGTACCCGGACGATGATACCGGCAGAATCCTTGAAAACTTCTACTACATTTTCAACGACGAGCGCCCCGGCGATTTTGTGGGACACAGCCTCTCCGTCAGCGACATCGTTGCGCTGAAACAGGACGGCAAGGTATCCTATCACTACTGTGACAGCACGGGATTTCAGGAGCTGCCCGCCTTTCAGAAACCGGAGAATTATCTGAAAGCCGCCGAGATGTCGATGGAGGACGATTACGGCATGATCGACGGCATTATCAACAACGGCCCCAAACAGCCCACCGTCGCCGACCTTGAAGCACAGGTCAAGGCCGGTATGTCCATCTCCTTGATAGATTTGGCAGAGGCGGCACACCGGGAAAAGAAGAAATCTGTGCTGGAGCAGCTCAAAAGCCAACCGGCCCAAGAACGTCCACACAAAACAGCGCCCAAAAAGAGCGCGGAAAAGGAGCTTTGATATGAACATCACCTTTGAAGAACGCCAGCTTATGAGCCTCTACAACACCGGCACCCGCACGGGCTTGATCGCAGCGCTGGAGGAAATGCGCGGCTACCTCGCTGCGGATGAAACGGAGCTGCGGGAGCTGACGGACAGCGCCATCGCAAAGCTGCGCAGGATGAGCGACGCGGAATATGACGCGCTCGACCTGTTCCCCGATTTTGAAAAGGAGGATATGGATGCCGAGTAAAGTACAGCTCTATGCGCAGATGGCAGACCGCACGGCGGAGCAGATCACGGGAAGCTACCAGAAGTGGACGGCATTTCTGACCACCGCCGCAAGGCTGTATAAGTACCCCTACAATGAACAGCTCATGATTTTCGCCCAGCGCCCGGAAGCCACGGCCTGCGCGGAATACGACCTTTGGAATAAGCAGATGCGCCGCTATGTGCGGCGAGGCAGCAAGGGCATCGCCCTTGTGGATACCAGCAGCGACCAACCCAAACTCCGATATGTATTCGATGTTTCCGATACCAGCGGCGGCGAGAACTCTCGCCGCCCTTATCTTTGGGAATACCGGCAGGAGCATCGTGAGGTGGTATCTGCGGCGCTGGAACAGCGCTTTGACGTTTCCGGTGAAAACGGACTTGCCGATCAGATGGAGCGTGTGGCGGCGCAGCTTGTAGATGAATACTGGCACGACAATCGGCGCGATATTGTCGGCATCGTTGACGGTTCCTTTTTGGAGGACTATGATGAGTTCAACATCGGAGCCGCTTTTCGGAACGCCGCCGTTGTCAGCACCACCTATACGCTGCTGTCCCGCTGCGGGATGCAGCCGGGAGATTACTTCGAGCATGAGGATTTTCTGAACGTCTTTGATTTCAACACCCCGCAGACCGTCGCCGCCCTTGGAACGGCCATCAGCCAGTCCAGCGAGCTGGTGCTGCGGCAGATCGAAGTCACCATCAAGAATTACGAGCGCGAGAAAATCGCGGAAAGGAGCGAAAGCCATGAGCGAACTGACCTACACCCGCAGCGGGGATTATCTGATTCCCGATCTGAGCCTGACCGAGCAGCCGCAGGCCCCGTTGGGCAAGTACGGCAGGATGCGGAAGGATTACTTGAAGGAGCATCGTCCGGTGCTGTGGAACAGCCTGCTGCTGTCCGAGAGGCTGTACCCCCATCTGCGGGAGATCGACGAGGCAGCGAACAACCGACTGGAACAGATGATGCCGGAGCTGATGAAGTCGGCAGGCGTGACGGAAGCGCTGAAAGCCAGCGACCCGATGAAGTGGGTAGGGCTGATGAACACGCTGAAAGCGCAGGCCGAGGAAACGATCCTCACGGAGTTGGTGTTCAGCTAACCATGTTCGATGCCCCTGCTGGGGCGCAGATGTCCTTCTTCCCCTCAGAGGCAGAACAAATTCAATCCATCGCAGAAGCGGAGAGTGTAACACCCTCCGCTTTTTCTATGTTCATTTCTCAGAATGATATTGACCACATCCTGCGCACGGGCGGTAATGCGGATGCAGCGCGGATGAAAATTGCTGCGGAATTCTCCAAGCAAAAGCCTTTAGAGGATCGCGCGGCATTTCTGAAAGCTCTTTACCACGGCGGCAACGGCCTAATTACGGATAACGGCAGGCTTTCCGCATGGTACGGGGACGATGGTATCCATATTGCAACCGGAGATACCTCTCGCTATCTTCGTTCTGCCCAAGTGATAGGCTGGGCAGATGCGGCGGAGCGTATTGAGGAACTTCTGGACGGCGGCACATTTGCCACCAATCTTGAAGTCACAGAAGCCCCGCGCTATGAGCGGCTGGGTATTGCTGTGGATGTCTGGAATCTTTATCACGATTTCTCGGATGAAGCAAAATCGCTGGGGTATCTGTCCTGCTTGGGCAATATCCATAGCACCAGCTTTCCAGAGGAAACGGAGCGCCTGACGGATGATCTGCTGAATCCGGAGTTTCGGGAAAGGCTTCTGGCAGAACACAGAGTATTTCTTGACGCATACCGTGAGAACCGGGAGCTTCTGCGTTTCCATTTCCACCGTCCGCAGGCGCTTCTTACACGTATGGAAGATCTGTCATTGCCGCGCAAAGAATATCACTCCGATATGGCGGCTGTTCCGAAGACGGGCCGGTTTATCACTGAAGATGAAATTGCGGCTTCTCTTGCAAATGGAAGCGGCTTTGAGGGTGGAAAGACCCGCATCCATGAGTTTTTCCAGACTCCGCACACGACAAAAGAGAGCGCTGATTTTCTGAAAAAGGAATACGGCATCGGAGGACGCACCCATGCTGTATCCAGAGAAAGCGGCAGCTATGAAGATCACGGCAGCAAAGGCATTGTGCTGAAAAAGAACGGCTGTGCAGACATTCAGATGAATTGGAACAAGGTCGCTTCGCGCATCTCGGAGCTGGTTCGGTTGAACCGCTACCTTACGCCGGATGAGCAGGCAGCCTATGACAAGGAAATGGCGCAGGACGCCATGCGGAACGCGGTTTATAACGACTATAACGACGTAAAGGCGGCGCACCCCGATGAAATTGTGCTGTATCAGGTTGGGGACTTCTTTGAGATGTATGGCGGGGACGCGCGGGCAGTTGCAGATGATCTCAGCCTTGAGCTGACGCGCCGCAATTTGGAGGGAGTAGGCCGTGTTACCATGTGCGGCTTCCCTGCAAAGGATTTGGAGAAATACGTTGAAAAGCTGCGGGAAAAGCATGATGTAACAATTTCGCGCATTGGCGATTCCAGCCATGAACACACGGCATATACGCTTCCGTCCATCGACCACGAGGCAGAACAGGCCATCAATGCCTATGAAGCGGAGTTCGGCGCGGATGGGACGCGGGTGTTCCGCGACCCCGCCGCCGAGCTGCCACCACAGCCTACCGTGCGAGAGCTGTTTGACGGGTACAAGCTGACCGTCGGCAACTCGCTTTCCAAAGATACGGCTTTTGTCAATGCCTGCCGCAATTCAGACCGCCAGAACGCTTATCTGGAGGGCGCGGACGCTATCCATCGTATTGTCATGGCATCTGATGATCTCCAGCTTGTCCGCCTGTACTTTGATATGCCCGCGTTCCATAACCGGCTGCATCAGGAGCTTTTGGAGGAACTGTATCCCACGCTCGCAGCGACGGTCGCACCATCTCCCTATCAGATTACACAGGAGGACATTGACAACGCGCTTCTGGATTGGCACGACAACCTAAAGGGCAAGCAGGAAGTCGCACTATATATGCAGGCGCATGGGCGAGAACGCAGCACCGCCGCATGGCTGGCTGCAAAATATGGCTGGGAAGATAGCAAAACCCCCATGTATATCCATGTAGGAAATGCCGAGCCGGTGACGCTCACATGGGCGCAGGTACAGCGGCGGTTGGCACAGCTCATCCGCGAGAATAAATTTTATGATGAGAATGAGCGACTGCGGTTATTTTCACCTGACCGATACTCCATTCGTCTGCATCCCGGCGAGGGCGGAATTACCGGCATTTGGGATGAGGTGTTGGAACGGTTCTGCGGAGACGGGGAACAAACGCTCCGCTTTGCAGAACAGAATAACGCCATTGCTTACTTGGATGGCATCAAACGGGATATGGGAATTGAGCTATCCCCTCCGGCGTTTACAACACCGCTTGGCTATACTTATCATATCGGAGATCGTATTTCATCCATAGAGTTAGACCACATAGCAGCAGTCGGCGCTATCGCGCGTGTAGATGAAGATCACGTCTGGCACACGTTACCGAACGCACCCGGACAGGAGCCGGTCAGCATCGACCGCAATTCCTTTGAACGCTACCTCGACACCAGATATTTCGAGATTTCTGAACCGGAGCCGCAGCGCGTCATTGCGGCGCAGCACACAGAACAGCCAACCCCGGAGACGCCGCAAGAGGTTCAAACCCTTATGGGGCAGCGCGTGGAAATTGATGGTAAGCTCTATAATGTTGATTCCGCAGATGAAACTGTCGCGCATCTCAGCGTCGTTTCATCCTCCAGCGAGAGCAATCACGAGCCGGAACACAGAACCGAACCGGTTTCTGCTGTCCTCACACGAATTGCAGATCAGGGTCGTGAGCTTGCGCCGAATATTTCGGCATATCAGGCGCTTCGTGCAGAGCATCCCGAAAAGCTCATCGGTGTCCGTGTCGGAGAACGGCTGCTTTTTTATGGCGCGGATGCAAAACGAGCCGCCAGCGCTTTGAATCGCCGCCTGCTGCAACGCGATATTCCCGGTATGGGCGAAACCGCTGTGACCGGCTATGATTTTGGACAATGGGCAAGCGCCGCAAAGCGGCTGCTGGAGCATGGACACAGCTTCGTGTTTGCGCAGCCAAATGAAACCGACGGCTATGATGTTATCAACGAGGCCGATGCCAAGGAGTATATCCCCATTGGCATGGAGCTGGAGATTGACGGACGGAAGTTTGTCATTGACAGCGTAAATTTCGGCACGGATGAAGTATCTCTGCGCGATGTGACTTTTCAAAACAGGCAGGGCTTTCCCATCTTCCGCGCTGAACACATTGCGTTTATACGCTCGTTTGTTGAAGAGCAGGAACGGGAGCAGCCGCAGCCTGTCACCAAACCCGTCGCGTTCTATCCTGCCGAGAAAACGCACCTGCCCTACGACATAGAAATCCAAACGCTGCACATCCCGGAACCGGAGCATGACCCGCCCTCTGCGGAACCCGCCGAGCCTGAACCGCCCGCCATGAGCGATGAAGAAAGGCTGATTCTGGAGCAGGAAGGGCGCGCGGCACTCTCGGAAATGGGCGAGTTTGTGCATGATTTTGATGATGCCATCTCACAGGCTGAGATCGACGAGCCTCCCGCACACCGTCCTGCGGTATCTATCCCCGTTGACGGCGAGTGGCAGGGCTTTCCCAGCGTTGCCGCTGCGGAGCAGGCCGCTTACGCTGACTTCAAGGCGGCAAGCCACCGCGACGCGCAGAATTTCCACATCACCGATGATGCCCTCGGCGTCGGCGGCGCAAAAGCAAAGTTTCGGGCAAATATGGCGGCTATCCAACTCCTGCAAGAGCTGGAGTTTGAGGGCTTACAGGCCAGCCCGGAGCAGCAGGAAATCCTCTCCCGCTATGTGGGCTGGGGCGGTCTTGCGGATGCCTTCGACGAGAATAAGCCAAACTGGTCGGACGAGTTTGCAGAGCTGTACGCCACACTTTCCCCGGAGGAATACGCTGCCGCCCGTGCGTCCACGCTGAATGCCCATTACACCAGCCCCACCGTTATCAAGGCGATCTATGAAGCGGTCGGCAATATGGGCTTCCAGAGCGGTAACATTCTGGAGCCGTCTATGGGCGTCGGCAACTTCTTTGGCCTGCTGCCGGAGCAAATGCAGGGCAGCAAGCTCTACGGCGTGGAGCTGGACAGCATCACCGGACGTATTGCCAAGCAGCTTTATCCCAAGGCGGACATTACCATCGCGGGCTTTGAGACAACGGACAGAAAAGACTTCTATGACCTCGCCGTGGGCAACGTCCCGTTCGGACAATATCAGGTAGATGACCGGGCTTATAACAAGCTCGGTTTTTCCATTCACGACTACTTTTTTGCAAAAACGCTGGATCAGGTGCGACCGGGCGGCGTGATTGCGTTCGTGACCTCCCGTTACACGATGGACAAGCAATCGCCCGAAGTCCGCAGGTACATCGCGCAGCGGGCGGAGCTGCTGGGTGCCATTCGTCTGCCCAACAATGCGTTCCGCGCCAACGCCGGTACGGATGTGGTTTCGGACATTCTCTTTCTCCAAAAGCGTGACCGTCCCATTGAGATCGAACCGGATTGGGTACACCTCGGCCAGAACGAGGATGGCTTTGCCATCAACCGCTATTTTGTTGACCACCCGGAGATGATTTTAGGCAGGCAGACCTCCGAAAGCACCCAATACGGCAAGCAGGATTTCACCGTTGTCCCCATTGAGGGGCTGGCGCTTGCAGATCAGCTCCATGATGCCGTGAAAAACATTCGCGGCACCTATCAGGAGGCGGAACTGCCAGAGCTGGGCGAGGGCGAACAGATCGACACGTCTATCCCCGCAGACCCCAATGTGAAAAACTACTCCTATACCGTGGTGGGCGGCGAGGTGTACTACCGGGAAAATAGCCGCATGGTCAAACCGGAGCTGAACGCCACCGCCGCCGAGCGTGTCAAGGGCATGGTCGCGCTGCGGGATTGCGTGAATGAGCTGATTGCCCTGCAAATGGACGAGTACAGCGCAGAAAGCCGGATTCAGGAAGCGCAGACCGAGCTAAACCGCCTCTATGATGCGTTCTCCGCAAAACACGGCCTGATCAATGACCGTGCGAACCGTCTTGCGTTCTCTGACGATTCCTCATACTATCTCCTGTGTTCGCTGGAAGTGCTGGATGACGACGGAAAGCTGGAGCGCAAGGCGGATATGTTCCACAAGCGCACCATCAAGCAGCAGCGCAGCGTAGATTCTGTGGATACCGCCAGCGAAGCCCTTGCTGTCTGCATCGGAGAAAAAGCCTGCGTCGATCTCGACTTTATGGCCTCCCTCATGGGCGGCAGCGAGAAAATCCCGCAGATCGTTGAGGATTTGAAGGGCGTCATTTACAAGGAACCCAACAGTGGCCCGTTTGACTTGCAGGACGGCGGCGTGCATTGGGCGAAGGGCTGGCAGACGGCGGACGAATATCTCTCCGGCAACGTCCGGCAGAAGCTCCGCACCGCGCAGCGTGTAGCAGCGCGCGACCCATTCTTCGCCGGGAATGTGGATGCCCTGATTGCTGCCCAGCCGAAGGACTTGGAGGCCAGTGAAATTGAGGTGCGGCTGGGTGCGACATGGCTTGATAAGAAGTACATCGAGCAATTCATGTACGAAACCTTTGATACGCCCCGCTATCTGCGCGGACAGATCGAGATTAGCTATGTCCCATACACCGCAGAATGGCAGGTTTCCCGCAAGAGCATGGTGCGCTACAACGATGTGGCGGCATTCACCACCTACGGCACAGACCGCGCCAGCGCCTACCGGCTGCTGGAGGATGCGCTGAACCTCCGCGACATTCGTATCTACGATACCATTGAGGATGCAGACGGACGGGAGCGCCGTGTCCTCAACGCCAAGGAAACCACCCTTGCCGCGCAGAAGCAGCAGCTTATCCGGGATGCGTTCAAGGACTGGATTTGGAAAGACCCGGATCGGCGCGAAACGCTGGTACGGCAATACAACGAGGAAATGAACAGCACCCGTCCCCGCGAGTATGACGGCAGCCACATCGTTTTCTCCGGTATGAACCCAGAAATCACCCTCCGAGAGCATCAGAAAAACGCCATCGCCCATGTGCTGTACGGCGGGAATACGCTGCTGGCACACGAGGTCGGCGCGGGAAAAACCTTTGAAATGGTAGCCTCTGCGATGGAATCTAAGAGATTGGGACTGTGCCAGAAATCCATTTTTGTCGTGCCAAACCATCTGACGGAACAGTGGGCATCCGAATTTCTGCGGCTCTACCCTTCGGCCAATATCCTTGTCACTACCAAGAAGGACTTTGAAACCCACAACCGCAAGAAATTCTGCGCCCGTATCGCCACCGGCGACTATGACGCCGTTATCATCGGCCACAGCCAGTTTGAGCGTATCCCCATCAGTCCGGAGCGGCAGGAACGGCTCCTTCACCAGCAGATTGAGGAAATCACCGATGGTATTCAGGATACCAAGCTCGCAGGCGGCAACAGCTTCACCATCAAGAGCTTGGAGCGCACGAAAAAGGGGCTGGAGGCGCGGCTGAAAAAGCTGCAAGCCAGCGACCGCAAGGATGATGTGATTTACTTTGAACAACTTGGCGTAGACAGGATGTTTGTGGACGAGTCGGACAATTATAAAAATCTTTTCCTCTATACGAAGATGCGCAATGTGGCAGGGCTTTCCACCACCGATGCGCAGAAATCCTCGGATATGTTCTCCAAGTGCCGCTACATGGATGAGCTGACTGGCGGGCGCGGCGTGGTGTTTGCCACCGGCACCCCGGTTTCCAACTCCATGACAGAGCTTTACACCATCCAGCGCTATTTGCAGCATGACCGGCTGCAAGATATGGGTATGGGACACTTCGATTGCTGGGCAAGCCGCTTTGGAGAAACCACCACCGCGCTGGAGCTTGCCCCGGAGGGCTATACTTTAATAGGACGATAAAATTAACTGTCCTAAATTGAAAATACATAAGGAAGGAGGTTAAGAGAATGTCAAGGACTTCAAAGATTACAGCACTTTATGAGAGATTATCAAGAGATGATGACCTGAATGGCGAGAGTAATTCCATTACCAATCAGAAAAAATACCTCGAAGATTATGCCCGTAGAAATGGCTTTGAGAACATCCGCCATTTTACTGACGATGGTTTTTCGGGTGTAAATTTCAATCGCCCAGGCTTTCAGTCTTTGATAAAAGAAGTTGAAGCAGGCAATGTCGGAACATTGATTGTTAAGGATATGAGCCGATTAGGGCGAAACTATCTGCAAGTCGGATTTTATACGGAAATTCTGTTTCCGCAGAAAGATGTCCGTTTTCTTGCAATCAACAACAGCATTGACAGCAACAATGCTTCGGATAATGATTTTGCTCCGTTTTTGAATATTATGAACGAATTTTATGCCAAAGACACGAGCAATAAAATCAAGGCTGTATTTGATGCCCGAATGAAAGACGGAAAGCGTTGTAGCGGTTCAATCCCTTATGGATATAACCGATTGCCGAGCGATAAGCAAAGGCTGAGGTCGGTAAGCCATTCCCGCAGGAGCAGGAGCTGGCCGTGAAAACTGCGCGGCTGATTGAGTTGGATATGGAGCTGAATCTGGACGGCAAGGGACAGCCGCAGCCTGAGCAGGCGATTGCAAAATCGACGCGGCCTTCCGTTCTGGACAGGCTGAAAGCGCCGCCTGTTCATGGCGCACCGGAAAAGCCCCACAAGAAAGAAATGGAGGCACGATAATGAAAAATCTCCCCGTTTACAAGCACCCGGCAACCTACGCCAGAGAGCATGACGAGCTTGCGGCCTACCGCGCATCCAATCAGGCAAACGCAGCCTGCAAGGAAGCTATCGAAGCCGCCATCCGTGACCACTACCGGGATAACCGGCTGGATGCAGCGGCGGTCGATCAGGTGGTGCAGCAGTTTGGCTATGACCGCGCGTTTCATATCCTCGCCATCACCGTCTGTCAAGCGGACTGGGACAGACGCTATTCTCCCGACAACAGGGCTTGGGCAAACGCCTTGTCCATTCCCGCTAACCCTGACGCATGGGGTACTGACCGCAACTGCTATCTGGCCGTCAGCAGCCATCCCGGTTTGGTCGATCTGTTTCTCAGCCAGACCCGCAAAGCCTACGCGCAGGAGCGGCAGAAAACCTCTGTCCGGGATATGCTGAAAAAGCTGCCTGAAACAACTTCGCCGAAATTTTCGGCGAAGTCCAAAGCCCCGGAGCGTTGAGCGATGGCAAAGCGCAAACGGGACATTCAGCTCAAATTCCGCGTCACGCCGCAGGAACGGGAAATGATTGAAACGAAGATGGCGCAGTTCGGCACCACCAACATGGCGGCATATCTCCGCAAGATGGCGATTGACGGATATGTGGTGAAGCTCGACCTTCCGGAGCTGCGGGAGCTGGTGTCGCTGCTTCGGTATTCCAGCAACAACCTCAACCAACTCACCCGCCGCGCCCACGAAACAGGCCGCATCTACGAAACCGATCTGGAGGACATTCAACAAAGTCAGGAACGGATATGGACAGCGGCAGAGAAAATCGTTTCCTCGCTGGCGGCGTTGAAATAAGTCGCAGGGGCGGCGGAATGACCGCCGCCCCTGTCTATATCAAAGCAAAAGCCCCGACGCAAAACAGCATCGGAGCTTCTACGGTTCCAGATTGTTTTCATCAAACAGCGGCGAGGCAAAAAAGCTGCTCAGGTCGATCTCCAATCCCTGACAAAGCTCGTGGATGATCCGCAGCTTCATAGACGGGTATGCGCAGTTCACAAGATTGCCGATGGTGGACTTCGGTACGCCGCTTTTCATATAAAGCTGATACTGCGTCATGCCGCGCTCCTGCATCAGCTCGACCAAACGCCTGCTGACAGCTTCATTCAACTGCAAGTACCACACCTCCCGTCCCTGTAACTGTACCAACATTATATTTCCCATCTGGAGAAAATTAGTTCAGGTAGCTGTACTAAAGAAGGATTATGTGATATGGTTAGATGTCGGGCAAAAGGCGAAAACTATTCGTATGACTTTGCTGCATCCTTGCAAAACACCAATGAGCAAAGTATTCTAATATCAGAAAGAGATTTGACCGCTTGGAAAGGAGCTGCGGAACGTATGCTGACAAACGAAATTGTGCTGAAGGTATTTTCTGACTACCTCAACCGCGATACGGATTTTGAAGTTGTCCTGACCAGCAGAGGCTACACGGTCATGGGTTTTGACAACCACCGTCAGGACTGGAACACCGTGGACTTTTGCCCTACGCCCGAAGATTTGTTGGATTCTCTGCTGGATGCCTATGAGAATTTCCGCATGATGGAGATTACGGGTGGAGATCGTGATCTGACCGAAAAGGAAGAAGCAAAGCTCGCCAAAGAGCGTGACGCGCTGACCGTACTTTGTGAAAAGGAGGCCGCAAAATGTTCATCCTGAAAATTCTCTTTGCGCCGCTGTCGCTTATCCTGTCCCTGTTCGTTTGGCTGTGCGCGGGGCTGCTGTCCTGTTCCGGCTTCGTGTTCAAGCTGGCAAGCGGACTGCTCTCCCTGCTGGCTTTCGCCGTGCTGATTACCTACTCCGCAAAGAACGGCATCATCCTCCTTGTGCTGGCGTTTCTGATCAGCCCAATGGGACTTCCCATGCTGGCTGTGTGGGGACTTGGCAAGCTGCAAGGTGCAAACGCAGCGGTAAAGAGCTTCCTCTACAGATAACAACGGCGGCGGACTGACACAAATCCTGTCATGTCCGCCGCTGCTCTATTGGGGGTATTCATTTCTTGCTTTTCATGGTATAATTATTAAAAAACACCTGAATGAGGGAGGGTACAACATGGATCATCAACTGCAAATCGGGCAGAACGCTGAACAGACCTACCACACGATTCGCCAGTCTATCGTATCAGCGCAGCACAAGCTGAGCGCCGCAGTCAATTCTGCAATGGTAACGACATATTGGGAAATCGGCGAACAGATTTACAAAGCCTGCGGCGAGAATGATCGTGCGGAATACGGCAAGCGCCTGCTGGAGTACCTTTCTTCACAGTTGACTGCCGAGTTTGGAAAGGGCTTCAGCGTACAGGGCTTGCGAAATATGCGGCAGTTCTATTGCACGTTCCCAATTCGCTCCACACTGTGGAGCGAATTGAGCTGGTCGCATTACCGGCTGCTGATGCGTGTTCCCGATGAAAAAGCGAGAACATTTTATGCCGAGGAATGCGCGAAATCTGCATGGAGCGTTCGCCAGTTGGAACGGCAGATCCACACCATGTACTATCAGCGCATTCTAGCCAGTCAGGACAAGGCGATGGTTGCAGCCGAGATACAGACCACCGAGCCGAAGCCGGAATATGAGAAGATCGTCAAAGACCCCTATGTGATGGAGTTTTTGCAGATTCAGCCGGACACTCATGTGTATGAGGGTGAATTGGAACAGGCGCTGATTGACCATTTGCAGCACTTCTTGTTGGAGCTTGGGCGCGGCTTTTCTTTCGTAGCACGGCAAAAGAAGTTCACGCTGGATGGGCAAAACTTCTTTATTGACCTTGTGTTTTACAATTACATTCTGAAATGCTTTGTCCTGATTGATCTGAAAATGGGCAAGCTCACCCATCAGGATTTGGGGCAAATGCAGATGTATGTCAACTACTATACACGTGAGCTGATGAACGAGGGCGACACACCGCCTATCGGCATTGTCCTCTGTGCCGATAAGGGCGATTCCGTTGTCAAATACACCCTGCCGGAAGATAACCGTCAGATTTTTGCCTCCAAGTATCTTACTTATCTGCCCACGGAAGAAGAATTGAAAAAGGAACTGCGGCTGGATGATTTTCAGAAGCTGGAAGATTGACCATGGGTGCCAGCAATAAAGTCTGCCCGAACTGCGGCAGAAAAATGAAGCAGCAGTTCATTGGCTTGCAGCATTGCAAATGCGGCATAAGCTGGAAAAAGGACGAGGGCTTTTTTGAGCGCACACCTGATATGATCTTTGCTCTGGAGCGGCGAACCATTGGAGGAAAGGTGAAACAGGTTCCGGTTATCCGCTATCAATCCAACCAATAAAGAACAGAACGGTCTGCTGCGGCAGGCCGTTTTCCCATTTTGGAGGTGAACACCCATGGCAACCACGCGCCTGATGCCTCTCCACACCGGCAAAGGCCGCACGGTGGGACAGGCCATCAGCGCCATCATCGACTACACCGAAAATCCGCAAAAGACGGACGGCGGCAGGCTGATTACGAGCTGGCAATGCGACAGCCGGATCGCCGACGCCGAGTTTCTTTTCACCAAGAATCAGTACATCCAAAAGACCGGCAGAGTGCGCGGCGAGGATGATGTGATTGCCTACCATCTGCGGCAGTCCTTTGTCCCCGGAGAGATCACACCGGAGGACGCGAACCGTTTGGGCTGTGAGCTGGCCAAGCGCTTCACCAAGGGCAATCACGCCTATATCGTCTGCACCCATATCGACAAAGCCCATATTCACAATCATGTGATCTGGAACTCCACCGCACTCAGCCAGACCCGGAAATTCAGAAACTTTTGGGGTAGCAGCCGCGCCGTGCGGCGGCTCAACGATACCATCTGCATCGAGAATGGCTACTCCATCGTGGAGAATCCGAAGCGCCACGGCAAGAGCTACAACAAGTGGCTGGGTGACAAAAAGAAGCCCTCCCACCGGGAGCGAATCTGCGCGGCCATTGACGATGCGTTGGCGCAAAAGCCCGACAGCTTTGAAGCGCTACTGGAGCTGCTGCGGCAGGCCGGGTATGAGGTCAAGGACAAAAAAGTCCCATCCCTGCTGGGCGGCGAACAGAAAAAGTCCATTCGCATGGATACCCTCGGTGACGGCTATACTCCCGCAGATCTCCGCACGGTGATTGCAGGTGAAAAGGCGCATACGCCGAGAAAGAACGCCGCCGTGCCGGTCAAACCGGAAAAGCGCAGCGGGAATCTGCTGGTGGACATTCAGGCCAAATTACGTGCGGGCAAGGGTGCCGGTTATGCGCGCTGGGCGACGTTATTTAACCTGAAACAGATGGCGCAGACGGTGGCCTATCTGCAAGACCATGAGCTGTTAGATTACGCCATTCTCTCGGAGAAAGCGGCGGCAGCATCCGCTCACTTTAACGAGCTTTCCGCAAGAATCAAGGCTGCGGAAACACGCATGGCTGAGATCGCTGTGCTGCGGGAGCATATCGTGGGTTATGCCAAGACCCGCGACACCTACGTTGCCTATCGCAAGGCCGGGTACTCCAAGAAATTTCTTGCGGAGCATGAAAGTGAGGTCACGATCCACAAGGCCGCAAAGAACTATTTTGATGGGCTTGGCCTCAAGAAGCTGCCCACCATTAAGGCGCTGAATACCGAGTACGCCGAGCTGCTGGCGGAAAAGAAAGCCGCCTATGCCGACTACCGAAAAGCCCGCGAGAAAATGAAAGAGCTGTTGACGGCCAAGGCCAATATCGACCGTATTCTGGAGCTGGACAAGGAGCAGGAGGAATCGAATGAACGACGGGAACAAGAGGCGGAGCAGCGCTGAGCTGATCCCTCTCTTTTTCAGCGCTGTTCTGCTGGATATAATTCCTATCCACTACTGCCACAACTTATACAGTGTCATGTACAGTGTGAAGTCCGTGTTACATTTTCCACGCAGCAGTCTGCGGAGGCTCCGCGATGAAGCGGCGGTAAATGCCGTCCTGTTCCGCAGCCCTTCATGCTACCCCCCGCGAGGAGCTTACCACGCAGGACGGCCTTGATAAGCGCTTTACCGAGATTCACTGTCAAGTTGAAGGCTAGAAGCTGTAAACACTCGCATAATAAAGGCTCGTATCAACCAAATCGCTGATACGAGCCTTTTTCATGTTAACACGCTTTTTCGTCAATGATTACTTCTTGCAATCCTTCGATATTCGATGGGCAAAATGCCCGTACTTTTCTTGAACAGCTCCGCAAACCGGCTGGAGGTGGTATAGCCGATCATCTGTGCAATCTGCCCCATGGTGAAATCTGTATCAATGAGCAGATGCTCTGCCTGACTCATTCTTCGCCCTTGAATATACTGCGTGACGCTGCATCCGAACTGCCGCTTGAAGCAGCTTTTCAGCTTGCTTTCGCTCATGCAGGCGATATTTGCAAGCCGTTCTAACGGAATGTCAAACGCATAGTGATCCGCAATATAGCTGGTCACATTCTGTAAGCCTTCTGCGTCCTCCGCCGATAGGGGTCTTTCTCGTTTCTGACTCTGTTTTTTCCACGCATCCACCACCAGAGAAATGGCTTCCGTCACCTTGGCGTCAAAAAACAGCGATGCCGCCATCCCGCTGCCGCGATAATTCTCCACTTCAAAGAGAAGTTTGGACATGGCCGGAAAGTCTGTTGCCTGATCTACGCTCTGAAACGCAGCGGGCAGATTAAAATAATCGTCCGGATACTGCTTTTTCAGAAAGTCCTCATAATAGGCCGGAAGAATTTCAATTCCCACGGAATGAACAGGGATACGTTTATGAATCAGCGCACGGTAGCGATAGTTCCCGCCTACAATGGTCTGAATGTCGCCTGCCGAAAGTCTTCGGTATGGACTCAGTTCTTCGCCGGAAATAGAATCATAGCGCAAAATGCTGATGCACTCCGGGATCTCCATATCCAGCTCAAAGTCCTCGTGGAAAAAGAAATCATGAATTTTGATGTCATACAGGTCTTGCTTTCCGTAGACCCAGTAATAACCTCCGCCTACTTCTGGTTCAATTTTCCAGCATTGTCCCGCAGGACTGAATTTCTCCGGACATGGAATCGGGAGAAAGTTATTCCGTTCCAGAAGCGGTCGGTAGTATTCTGACAAAATATCGTTTTTCATATTGCTCCTTGCAACGAACAGGCAATTCTTTGCAACGATTAGCCAGAAGCGCCTGCCGGTGATTGAAAGAATTGCTGTGGTATGATAGCCTATACTTCGGTTAGCGTGCTCTAACCGAAGTATAGCAAACGGCGGCGCATCCGTCAAGCAGACTATCATTGCAAAGGAGTTTTTAATCATGCAAACCATTCAGAAAAAAGGTCTTACGGTAAAGGATCTTGTCACCATTGGTATCTTTTCCGCACTCTTTCTCGTGTTCGCTCTGGTCGGCGGCATATTCTTCGCCCCCAACCCTGTCCTGACCTTTTATATGCCGGTGGGCAGCGCATTGCTGTGCGGCCCTGTCTATCTCCTCATGCTGGCCAAGGTTCAGAAGCGCTGGGCAGCGACGATTCTGGGTGCAATTATGTGCATCATCTGGTTCGTGACCGGGATGCACTGGGCCATGGCGCTGGGTTATCTGATCATGGGCATCGTTGCCGACCTCGTTGCAGGAGCGGGTCGGTATAGGAGCAAGAAGATCAACTCGCTTTCCTACATTCTCCTTTCCCTCGGCGGCACGGCCTCCTATCTTGTGTTCTTCGCTGACCCGGATGGCTGGGCAAAAACCATGCTCGGCAACGGCACGGAGCAGTCGTATATCGACACCATGCGCAATACCGGCACAACGTGGATTCTCGTTATCATGCTGGCAGGAACGATTCTGGCCGCCGCAGTCAGCGCCTTTATCGGCTGCAAAATGATGAAAAAGCAATTTGAAAAAGCCGGTATCACCAAATGAAGCTGCATCTTGACCCACGCACAAAACTGTTTCTTATCCTGCTCTGCGTCCTGAGCGCTATGTTTGCGCCGAATCTGTATTTTCAGTTTGCACTGGTGACGCTCATCGGTCTGCTGGCGGCATTCAGCGGAAAATGGCAGTATGCACTGCGCGGCATGATTGCCTATGCGCTCATCTGCGTATTTACCGTTTGGTGCATGGGTGTGCTGACAGGCACCTGGCGGACGATGCTCATAGCGTTTCTCGGTTTGGTACATAAGGTCTATGCCTGCGGGATGCTGGCGGGACTTGTGATCTCCACCACCAAGGTGGGGGAATTTCTCTCCGCGATGGCGCACCTGCACATTCCGAAAAAGCTGACCATTCCCATCGCTGTCATGCTGCGGTATCTACCGACCATCCGGGAGGACTGGCATTATATCAAGGACGCCATGCGCCTGCGGGATGCATCGCCGACACCTTGGGGCTTTCTGAAGGCCCCGGCTATGACAATAAACTGTATCTATGTGCCGCTGCTAACAGCGGCCAGCAAGACGGCGGACGAGCTGTCCATCGCCTCTGTGACCCGAGGCATCGAAAATCCGAAGCCGAGAACCTGCCTTGTAAAAATTCAAATGAGGTCAGCGGACTTTCTGACAATGGTGTTTTTTGCGGCGTTTCTTGCCGCTGAGATCGTGTGGAAGGCGGTGGGCATATGATCGAAATGCAGAATGTGTCGTTTTCCTACCCTGACAGCGCAGATGGCGGACTCAAAAATATAAACCTCACCATCCCGGATGAGCAGTGCGTGCTGCTCTGCGGACGGAGCGGCTGCGGGAAAACCACATTAACGCGGCTCATCAACGGCCTGATCCCGCAGTTTTTCGCAGGAGAGTTGACGGGCAAGGTACTGTTGGACGGTGAGAATCTGTTTGATCTTCCTATGTACCGCATCGCAGAAAAGGTCGGCAGCGTATTTCAGAACCCTCGGACACAGTTCTTCAATGTGGACACCGACAGTGAAATCGCATTCGGCATGGAAAACGAGGCTGTGCCGCAGGAACAGATGGGACAACGTGTGGTGGAAACAGCCAAGGCACTCCGTATCGAAAACCTGTTGGGCCGCAATATCTTTGCTCTCTCCGGCGGGGAGAAGCAGAAAATTGCCTTTGCTTCCGTCTATGCGATGAATCCGCAGATCTATCTGTTGGACGAACCGTCCTCCAATCTGGACATGGCAGCGATTCATGATCTGCGGGCGCATCTGCGTCTTATCAAGTCACAGGGAAAAACGATTGTTGTTGCGGAACATCGGCTCTACTATCTGATGGATGTAGCTGACCGCATCGTTTATCTTGATAACGGACATATTGCCGGGGATTGGACACCGGAACAGTTCCGTTTGCTGTCTACTGAAAAGCGGCAGAGTATGGGGCTACGGGCGCTCGACCTGCAAGACGAAAAGCCAATATGTGCAGCCGTGCCAAAACAGCCGCCGGTGTTGGAACTTCAAAATGTGTCGCTGGCTTATAAAAAGCAGCCCGTGCTGCGCAATCTCTCCTTACAGGCTGCGCCCGGAGATATCATTGCCATTGTCGGACACAACGGCGCGGGGAAAACCACCTTTTCCCGTGCGCTCTGCGGTCTGCACAAGGAAACGTCCGGCTCATATCTGTGGAATGGAAATCCGCAGAAGCCGAAGGAGCGCATGAAGAGTTCCTATATGGTCATGCAGGATGTGAACTATCAACTCTTTGCTGAAAGCGTGGAAGCAGAGTGTACTTTTGGCATTAAGCATCCAGACGCAACGCTTGCGGAAACCACATTGAAAGAATTAGGACTTGCTCCATTTCGGGCGCGCCATCCGAATACGCTTTCAGGTGGGCAGAAGCAGCGGCTCGCGGCGGCGACGTCAATGGTCTGCGGGAAGGATCTGCTGGTATTTGATGAGCCAACCAGCGGCTTGGATTTCGACAGCATGGTTCGGCTGGCGGCACTGATTCAGAGACTCTCCAAACTTGGGAAGATTATTTTTATCGTGACCCACGATTATGAGTTCGTTTGTCGTACCTGCAAAAGAGTGCTGCATTTGGACGATGGCCGGATACAGGATAATCTACCTGTGACGGAAGAATCGATTCCAATGATAAAGGAAATTTTCGATGTGAGGCGAACGAAGTGAAAGAGAAAAAAAGCACATTCAGCTGGATTTTCAGCTTCGCCGGACAGAAGAAGTCCGGCTATATTGCTAGTGTGATCTTGGCTGTCATCGGTGCTGCGTTTCAGATTCTGCCGTTCTTTGTGATGGCGCAGGTCATCGGCAAGCTGCTGGCCGGAAACAAAGACCTTGCAGGCTATTTGATCGATTGTGCGGTGATGGCGGCGTTCTGGCTTTTGCGTGTACTGTTCCACTCGCTGTCTACGGCGCAGTCCCACAAGGCAACTTTCGCCGTGCTGGGAAATATCCGAAAGCAGGGGCTTGCGAAGCTGGCCAAAATGCCGCTGGGGGATGTGCAGGCCAAAGGCTCCGGCGAACTGAAAAACATCCTCGTCGAGCGGGTGGACAGCATCGAACCGACGCTGGCGCACGCCATTCCGGAGATGAGCAGCAATGCCGCAGTCGCCTTGGCAACCTTGATTTATCTCTTTGTCATCGACTGGCGTATGGCGCTTGCTTCACTCATTACTTTTCCGCTCGGTATGGTGTTCTTTGGATGTGTACTTCGAGGAACAAGGAATTCACAGCCTTCAGCCAGGAGCTGAGTTCTATATCACGATCTACGGCTCCATCGCCCAAAGCGAGTCTGAAAACATCAGCGCCAATGTTCGCTGGGGTAAGGCACAGAGTGCAAAAGAAGGAAACGTACCGTTCCATTACAAACGATTCCTTGGATACCGCAGAGGTTCGGATGGAAAGCCCGAGATCGATCCCGAGCAAGCGGTTACAGTCAAAAGGATCTACGAAAGATTTCTCGCCGGTGACAGCCTTGCCACGATAGCCAGCGACCTCAATGCCGATGGGATTCCGACACCTTCCGGCGTCGGGCAATGGCAGCGAGGAACGATAGAATCTATCCTCACAAACGAGAAATACAAAGGCGACGCCGTCCTCAACAAGACCTACATCAGAGACTGCCTGTCAAAGAAGGTCATGATCAATAACGGTGAGCGTCCGAAATACTACGTCGAGAACAACCATCCAGCAATCATCGACTCCGGCACTTTCGGAAGAGTGCAGGAGGAAATGGCAAGACGGAGCGGAAAGAGAAAGGTCAAGCAGGTTGGCACGAAGACCGAGCAAGGCCGGTACTCCAGCAAATACGCTCTTACAGAACTTCTGATCTGCGGAGAATGCGGAACGCCATATCGCAGATGCACCTGGGCAGCCAACGGTAAGAAAAAGGTGGTATGGCGGTGCATCAACCGCCTTGACTATGGTAAGAAATACTGCCACGACTCCCCGAGCATTGAGGAAAGTGTCCTGCAGGAAGCCATCATGAAAGCGGTGATGCAAACTGCCAGGCAGAACGCCGAAGTGCTTAAAACGCTGAAACTCCATATCGGCATGGGATTGTCAGCGGAGACAACTGAGGACAACAGCCTCGACCTTCAGATCAGAATTGCAGAGATTGAGGCAGAATTCCAGAAGATGCTCAAAGCCATCGCCGCTGACAATGTCGAAGCCTTCGACGAGGAAAAAGCAAAGGCTCTCATGGATGAGAAAGCAAAACTCCAAATTCAGCTTGACCGGATTGCTGATACGAAGCAAAAGCGTAAAAACGCAAAATCCAGACTTGATGAGATCTTCACGATTATTGAAGCCTTGGCGAATCACCCGATTAGCTATGACGATCAGATCGTGAGGCAGATTCTCGAAAGTGTGATCGTCGAATCTAAGGAGAAGATCAAGGTGGTCTTCGTCGGCGGTCTCGAAGTAACTCAGACAATGTGATTCTTTCATACCCTCCTTTCACACATACCGCCCCGCCTTATGGCTGCTGTCATAAGGCGGGGCGGAAATCCCTTTTTTCAAGGAAAAGGCTTCGAGAGTTCGAATCCATCTATCAAAAACGCAAATCCATCTTTTTCGTACCCCATAGACAAGAGAAAAGTGCTTGATTCTTTGTGAATTGAGCACTTTCTTTTGTTTTTGCGGCAAAATATTCTGCCGGGCTACAGACCGGCAGTTCGCAAATCGCTGCTCCGCCACATTGGCATAAAAGGCGGACTGGCGGCAAGTTGTATAAACTTTTGCAAAAGCGGGAGTCCGGCAGACGCCGGGCTCCCGCTTCGCTTGTCGGTCCTTATTGTATTGCTGCATCCTTTACAGGATAAGCATTGCATCACCAAAGCTGAAAAAATGATAGCGCTCCTTCACCGCCTCCTGATATGCCGCCAGGACGTGCTCCCGGCCCGCCAGGGCGGACACCAGCATAATCAGAGTGGACTCCGGCAGATGGAAGTTTGTAATCAGCCCGTCCAGTACCTTGAACCGATACCCGGGATAGATGAAGATATCCGTCCATCCGGCGCTGGCCGTCATGGTGCCGTCCTCCGCGGCCCAGCTTTCGATGGTGCGGCAGGAGGTGGTGCCCACGCAGATGACCCGGCCGCCGTTTTTCTTGGTCTCATTGATCAGGTCCGCCGTCTCCTGGGGGATCACGCAGTATTCGCTGTGCATTTCGTGGCCCTCGATCTCGTCCTCCTTCACCGGGCGGAAGGTCCCCAGGCCCACATGAAGTGTAACGTATCCAAGCTTTACACCCATTGTAGATACTTGATCCAGCAGCTCCTGGGTGAAGTGCAGGCCCGCCGTGGGGGCGGCTGCGGAGCCGTTGACCTTGGAGTACACCGTCTGATAGCGCTCCTGGTCCTGAAGCTCCTCCTTGATATAGGGGGGCAGGGGCATTTTCCCCAGACGCTCCAGCACCTCCAGGAAAATTCCCTCATAATCGAAGCGCACCAGGCGGTTGCCGCCGGGCAGCTCCTCCACCACCTCCGCCGTCAGTTCCCCGTCGCCGAAGGACAGCTTCGCCCCGGTGCGCATGCGCTTGCCGGGCCGCACCAGGCACTCCCAGGTCTTGTTTCCCCGGTCGATCAGCAGCAGCACCTCGCAGGCCCCGCCGCCGGGCAGCCGGTGGCCCAGCAGACGGGCCGGAAGCACCCGGGAATTATTGAGGATCAGGCAGTCGCCGGGCCGGAGATACTCCGGCAGATCGTAAAAATGCCGGTGCTGCCATGCGCCGGTATTCTTGTTCAGTACCAGCAGCCGGGAGGCATCCCGCTGGGGGATGGGCGTCTGGGCGATCAGCTCCGGCGGTAATTCATAGTTAAAGTCGCTTGTTTTCATATCCATCGTCCTGTTTTCGGTAAATTGTGCCAGCGGCACTGTCAAATAAACAGTATAGTATATTTTCGCCGTTACGGCAACTGTTTTCCGAAAAAAGAGAGGACGACGCCGGGAAGCAGTCAGTCCGCAGTCTGCATAGCCTGCACGCCCTGTAAGATCGCGTCGATCTGCCGGGCCTGGGGATGGCTGGGCCAATACAGGCCGTAGTAGGACAGGGTGAAGGGATAGGACCCGTCCGCCAGCGTCGCGTCTGTGGGCCGCACGCCGTCCACGGAGATCACCGACCCGTTGATTCCCGCCTCACCGAATAGCCAGTTATAATGCAGGGGGAACAGCGGCGATCCCACCCGCCCGGTCTGGACAGTGGCCATCACAGGGTTGTCCCATGTCCCCCTCGTGAGGATATCCGGCGCGTCGGCGGTGAAGCCGAACTGCATCGACATCAGCTGCCACAGGGGGTCCTGGGCATCGCTGGCATAGCCATAGGCGGGAATCAGCGGCTGAGTCTGTGCCTCATCCCAGAAAAGGGGGGCGGTGCCGGCGTATATGCCGCGGAGGGTCTCCGAGGACAGGTTATAGTCCGCATTCTCCTGCCCGATGTTGCCGTGGACAAAGATCACGGCGTCCTTGAGCAGGGGCATGGACTCGTAGCCGCCCAGCAGCTGCAGGGCCTTCTGATCGGGGGCGCACACGGCGGCGTCATAGTTCCCCAGCTTCAGCTCCTGGGCGATATCCCGGGGGTCCACCGAGAAAAGCACGTCATTCAGATCTTTGTCCCCGAACAGGGCCTGCCCCTCCTCCGAATAAAACCAGTGGATGACGGCGGAACGGGCCGGTTCGCTGTCCACGGCGATCTTCAGCGCCGGAGCAGGCTGGGGGTCCTCCTGCTGGGGCGGGTCCTGGAGCTGCTGGGCGGGCTTCTGGCCGCAGGAAACCGCGGCAGTCACCATCAGGGCGCAAAGAATCAGGGCGCAGAGCATTTTCGGCAGTCTTTTCATCTGATACCTCCGTTTATGTCCGGTTGGATGGGATGAGCCATGCAGGCCGTCAGAACAGAAAATATTTCCGCATGAAAGCATTGTATTTTGTCTATTCTGATGACCTGCATCTATCATAGCATACACATTGTCAATCGTCAAGATATATATATATATAGAAATTATCTGTATTTCGGATACTGCATTCTTCGTATTCCCCGGGAAATTCCCCGGTTGCAAAAACCCGCGCATTGCGGTACAATATCCGGGAATATACAGCGGCACAGCCGCATGGAGGATCATATGATCGTTATTATCCAAAAAGACACCCAGGAGCCCGCCCTGCGGCAGCTGGCGGTGCGCCTGATGAATCAGGGGGTGCGGATCGGCCGGACCCCGGGCCGGGACGCCGACGTGCTGACCCTGGTGGGAGACACCTGGCGGCTGGACCCGGAGGGTCTGGCGGCTCTGCCCTATGTGCTGGACGTGCGGCGCATCACGCCGCCCTATCGCCTGGTCGGCCGTGCCGCCCACCCGGAGAACACCGTGGTGGAGGTGGGCGACGCCCGGATCGGGGCGGAGTTCTGCCTGATCGCCGGACCCTGCGCCGTGGAATCCCAGGTGCAGATGGCCGGGGTAGCCCGGCGGGTCAAGGCTGCCGGAGCGCAGCTGCTGCGGGGCGGGGTATTCAAGCCCCGGACCTCGCCTTATTCCTTCCAGGGACTGGGCCAGGCGGGCATTTCCATGCTGACGGAGGCCGGCCATGAGGCCGGACTGCCGACCATAACGGAGATCACCGACCCCCGCCAGCTGGAGGACCTGGATCAGGTGGATATTTTGCAGGTCGGGGCCCGGAATATGCAGAATTTCGCCCTGCTCCAGGCCCTGGGCCAGATCATGAAGCCCGTGCTGCTGAAGCGGGGTATGTCCTCCACGGTAACGGAGCTGCTGCAGGCGGCGGAGTATATCCTGGCCGGGGGCAACCGGCAGGTGATCCTGTGCGAGCGGGGCATCCGGACCTTCGAGACCGACAGCCGCGCCACTCTGGACATTGCCGCCATTCCGGTGCTGAAAAAGCTGACCCACCTGCCGGTGATCGTGGACCCCAGCCACGCTGCCGGGCGGGCGGAGCTGGTGGCTCCCCTGGCGCTGGCCGCCGTGGCCGCCGGAGCCGACGGCCTGATGGTGGAGGTGCACGACCGCCCGGCCTGCGCCCTGTCCGACGGGGCACAGGCCCTGTCCTGCGACCAGTTTGACCGGCTGGCCGGGCAGGTGCGGGAGCTGCTGCCCCACGCCTGCCGCTGATGGCGGGCTATTATTACCGCCAGCTGGACCGGGAAAAGCGCGGGGTATACGACGCCATGCTGGCGGGTATGGAGGCCCTGGCCCCGGGGATCCGGGTGCCCCGGCTGGACGGCCCGGAGCTGTCGGACATCTATCTGCGGCTGAAGCTGGACACGCCGCTGATGTTCTACGTCACCGGGTTTCAGTACCGGTGGATGCCCGGGGCGGACCATGTGGAGCTGCTGCCGGAGTATCTGTTCGACAAGGGGAAGATCCGCCAGCACCGCCAGGCGGTGACCGCCCGGCTGGACCGTCTGGCCCGGCCCCTGCAGGGGAAAAGCGACCGGGACAAGGAGCTGGCCATCCACGCCTTCATTCTGGAGAACGTCCGGTATGACAAGCTGAAAAAGCCCTATTCCCACGAGATCATCGGCCCCCTGACCCAGGGGGTGGGGGTGTGCGAGGGCATCGCCAAAACGGTGAAGGCCCTGTGCGACGCGGTGCAGCTGCCCTGCATCGTGGCCCTCAGCGAGGCGGCCCCGGAGCGGGGCGTGAAATACCGCCACACCTGGAACGTGATAACGGTGGACGGCCAGCGCTATCACCTGGACGCCACCTTTGACAACTCCCTCCAGCGGGGAACGCCCCGGTACGACTATTTCAACCTGGACGACCGGCACATCTTCCGGGATCACGAGACGCTGGTGCTTCCGCTGCCGCCCTGCACGGCGGACAAGGGGTACTACTACCGCCCCCTGTCCTTCACCAAGCCGGAGGACGTGGAGAACCGCGCCCGCCAGGCCCTGCGGAAAAAGCAGCCCCATTTCGTGTTCCACTGGCGGGGCGGCGGGCTGAACCGGGAAATTCTAACGGACCTTCTGAACCGCTGCGCCGCCGCAGCCGCAGAGCGCGGCAAATGCGTCAGCTGCTCCGTGAACACCGCCCAGGCGGTGGTGCAGCTGGACTTCACCGACGCCCCGGCCGGAGAGGCCCTGCTGGTCCAGCAGCCGGACGAGGGAAACGAACTGTAAGCAAAGACAGAGCTTCCAGAAGCAATTGCATCGAACCGGGAAACAGAAAACAACACCCCTCATGCAGGTTTATGCGCCTGCATGAGGGGTGTTGTTTATAAGCAGCTGCAGGGGATTCCGGGCCTGTTACAGACTTGGCGCACCCAGGGCGCTGACGCCGCCCATGATGATACTGCCCGCCAGACGGGCCATCTCATCCGGCGACTCCTGCCCCCCGTCCCGCAGCCAGGACAGCGCCAGATTCAGGTTGCCCGACACGATAAATGAACAGAAGTGGTTCAGCCGCTGCCGGTCCCCGGGATAGAACTGGGACAGGAAGTCATACAGAAAACAATCCCGCAGAATGCAGCAGATGCGGTTGGTATAGGCGATGTCCCCGTTGGGACCCAGCAGCACCCGGCACAGGTCGGCGTTGTCCAGGATAAAGCGGTACAGGTCCCTCAGGAAGGGGAACTGCTCCCATGTGGAGTCCTCAGGCTTGTGGTCCTTGCACAGAGCCGTCAGCCGGTCCGCCATCTCATCCTCCAGCCGCTGCAGAAGGTCCCCCACGTCCCGATAGTGGATATAGAAGGTGCCGCGGTTGATATCCGCCCGCTCGGTCAGCTCCCGCACGGAGATGGACTTGGCGCTTTTTTCCGCCAGCAGCTCCATCAGCGCCAGGCGCAGCTGCTTTTTGGTTTTTCGCACCCGGCGGTCTGTGCTGGACTGTTCCATATGGGCATCCCCCTTTTTGTTGGATTTTTAACGAACCTGTTTGACCTGTATTTTAACACAGGTATTGCCTATTAATCAACAGGTTGTCGGCTTTTTCTGTAAAAATTTTCCGACTATCCCGGCCCGGGGACGCATAGAGTAGCACCAGACAAGATGTTATGGAGCAGGAGGAATGGACCATGAATCAGTCCGCATCCATTTATCAGGATATGGCGGCCCGCACCGGCAGCAGCATTTACATCGGCGTGGTGGGGCCGGTGCGCACCGGAAAATCCACCTTCATCAAGCGCTTTATGGAGACCCAGGTGCTGCCCAATATCCAGGACGGCTACCGCCGGGACCGGGCCCGGGATGAGCTGCCCCAGAGCGGCTCCGGCCGCACCATCATGACCGCCGAACCCAAGTTCGTGCCGGAGGAGGCGGTGGAGGTCCGCATGGAGGAGGGGGTCACGTTCTCCGTGCGGCTCATCGACTGCGTGGGGTATATGGTGCCCGGCGCTGTGGGCCAGTATGAGGACCTGTCTCCCCGGATGGTGATGACCCCCTGGTACGACCACGAGATCCCCATGACCGAGGCGGCGGAGCTGGGCACCCGGAAGGTCATCTGCGACCACTCCACCGTGGGCATCGTGGTCACCACCGACGGCAGCGTCACGGAGATCCCCCGGGAGGACTATCTGGAGGCCGAGGAGCGGGTGATCCGGGAGCTGCAGGAACTTGGCAAGCCCTTTGTGGTGCTGCTGAACTCCGCCCAGCCCCAGGGCTCCCGGGCCCAGTCCATGGCGGCGGACATCGAGCGGCGGTATGACGTCCGCTGCCTGCCGGTGAACTGCCTGGAGCTGGGGGAGCAGGAGATCACGGAGCTGCTGCAGGGGCTGCTGTATGAATTCCCCCTGCGGGAGCTGGACCTGTTCCTGCCGGCCTGGGTGGAGGCTCTGCCGCCGGACCACCCCATCAAAACCGGCGTATACCAGGCGGTGCGCCGGGAGGCGGCGGACCTGGCCCATGTGCGGCAGCTGCGGGACTGCCTGTCCGCCCTGCAGGGGGAGGGGGATATCTCCGCCGCCTCCATCCGCAGCCTGAACCTGGGGATCGGCATTGCCGAGGCGGACCTGGACCTGCCCCGGAGCCTGTTTTACGACACCCTGAGCCGCCAGTCGGGCCTGTCCGTGACGGACGACGGCGACCTGATGCAGCTTCTGACCAGCCTGGCCGCCATCCGGAAGGAGTATGACCGCCTGGCTCCCGCCATGCAGGCGGCGCTGGACACGGGCTACGGCATTGTGATGCCCAGCGTGGAGGAGCTGAACCTGGAGGACCCGGAGATCGTCCGCCAGGGCGGGCGATACAGCGTGCGCATGAAGGCCAGTGCCCCCTCCGTTCACATGATCCGGGCGGACATCGCCACCACGGTTTCGCCCATTGTGGGCAATGAAAAGCAGTCCGAGGACATGGTGAACTATCTGCTCCAGGAGTTCGAGGGAGACACCGGCAAGCTCTGGCAGTCCAACATCTTTGGCCGCAGCTTCCACGAGATCGTGGGAGACGACCTGCAGGCAAAGCTCCGGCGGATGCCGCTGGACTCCCAGAAGAAGCTGCGGGAGGCTCTGGAGCGCATCATCAACGACGGCAGCGGCGGCCTGATCTGCATCATTCTGTGATTTTTCCCGGCAGGGACCGTTTTGCGGCGGTCCCTGCCGCATTTTATACGGAATATATTGCATAAAATGCTTGAATATTTGGAAAAAGTGTGCTAATATACTTAATTACTGAACAGCGGCGCAGTATCCTAGTCGGATCTGCCGTCTTGTAAGAAGGGCCTAAAAATCCTTTAAAGGGCACAACTGTGAAGTCCCTGGTGCCTGCTGCTTACGCCCAGTTTGGGGTGGGTGCTGGGGGGAGACGCGGGAGCCCCCGCGTCTGCGATGGTAGGGCGCCCTCCAATGGCATGGAGGACCCGACCCTGCTACCGTGGAGACCTGCTGTTGTGCACAGGCGTACTCCCCCTGTGGTCAAGCGACCTGTGTACGAGGCAGATGATGAACCTGCAATGCGGTGCTACCCGGCTTTACCGCCGTAACGCTGTGTGCAGAGTAGCCTGCCTTGCGTGGGCAGGGTGGATAGGGAAGTGGAAGCACCGGTCTCCCCGGCCAGGGAGGCTGTGTTGATTCCCTTGAAACCCTGGCTGCAAAAGAGGCTAAGAGACGGTCTGACCGCTGTGGAAATCACCTAGGCTGTCCTCACGGGACGCCGGAGGGATTGCAGTGCGGACTAAGTGGCAATCGGGTCCCATGGCCGGCAACACCATGGCGCAGCGCCTAACGGGAAACCGCCTGACCGGCGACGGAAGGCGCGCTGCGGGGAAATCCAACCCGCACCTAAGCCGTAAGATTAACCTTCGGCGTTGCCCTGTTCAGTGTACTATAACAATAAAGCGAGGGATCTACTCTTGAGCGAACGCGACAGGAGCAAAGACAAAAACGGCGGGAAAAAGAAAAGCGGCCGGGGCTGGGCCCTGCGGGTGTTTGTGCTGGCGGTGGTGCTGTCGGCGTTGCTGAGTTTTTTCTCCACCACCGCCCTGGAGGGCACGGGATACGTTGTGGCGGCGCTGGTGCTGGCCGTGTTCATCGGCCTGGGCATCGTGTTCGACATGATCGGCGTGGCCGTTACGGCGGCGGACCCCAAGCCCTTCCACTCCATGGCCGCCCACAAGGAAAAGGGCGCCAAGGCGGCCATCCGCCTGCTGCAAAATGCCAACCAGGTGTCCTCCGTGTGCAACGACGTGGTGGGTGACATCTGCGGCATCGTCAGCGGTTCCACCGCGGCGGTGATCGTCACCCACCTGCAAAGGGACCTGAGCACCACCTCGGTGCTGATCTCCATCGGGGCCACGGCGCTGATCTCCGGCATTACCATCGGCGGCAAGGCCTTGGGAAAGACCGTGGCCATCAACCAGTGCACCAGTGTGGTATACCGGGTGGCCCGGATCATGCACGCCCTGCATCTCTCACGCTGAAATGGAGCGATATCGTTGATTTTAGACCATATGGACAGCCCCGCCGATGTGAAGGGGCTCAATGAAAATCAGGCCCGGCAGCTCTGTGCGGAGCTGCGGGATTTCCTGGTGCGGGAGGTATCCCGGACCGGCGGACACCTGGCCTCCAATCTGGGGGTGGTGGAGCTTACCGTGGCCATCCACCGGGTGTTTGACACTGCCGTGGACCGGCTGGTGTTCGACGTGGGCCACCAGTGCTATGTCCACAAGGCCCTGACCGGGCGGCGGGAGCTGTTCGATACCCTGCGGCAGTTCGGGGGCCTGTCCGGCTTTCCCAAGCCCTGGGAGAGCGTCCACGATGCGTTCATTGCTGGACACGCCTCCAACTCCGTGTCGGTGGCCCTGGGTATGGCCCGGGCCCGTACGCTCCAGGGAAAGGATTACAGCGTCCTGGCCCTGATCGGCGACGGCGCCATGGGCGGCGGTCTGAGCTTCGAGGGGCTCAACGACGCCGGAGCCAGCGGCGAGCCGCTGATCGTGATCCTCAATGACAACGGCATGTCCATCGACCCCAACGTGGGCGGCCTGTCCCGGCACCTGTCCCGGCTGCGCAGCACGCCGGAGTATTACGAGTTCAAGCGGCGCTATCGCCAGATGCTCACCGGCAGCCAGACCGGCAAGCGGGTGTACGCCATGAGCCACGATGTGAAAACGGCCCTGAAAAAATCCCTGCTGCCCGGCAGCACGGTGTTTGAAAACATGGGCTTTACCTATATGGGTCCCGTGGACGGCCACGATGTGGAGACCCTGACCCAGATGCTGGTGCTGGCCCGGGATATGCGCCGGCCTGTGTTGCTGCACGTGCACACCGTCAAGGGAAAGGGATACCCCTACGCCCAGCAGGAGCCGGGGAAGTACCACGGCGTGGGCCCCTTCGATGTGGAGACCGGAAAGCCCCTGAAATCGTCGGGGGAGAGCTTTTCCACCGTGTTCGGCCATGAGCTGCTGGACCTGGCCCAAAAGGACGACCGGATCTGCGCCGTTACCGCCGCCATGGTGGACGGCACGGGGCTGACGGAGTTTGCCCACGCCCTGCCCAAGCGCTTTTTCGATGTGGGCATTGCCGAGGGCCACGGGGTGGCCATGTGCGCCGGTATGGCCCAGCAGGGCATGGTGCCGGTGTTTGCAGTGTATTCCAGCTTCTTGCAGCGGGGTTATGACATGCTGCTGCACGATGTGGCGCTGAATCATCTCCATGTGGTGCTGGGGGTGGACCGGGCGGGGCTGGTGGGAGCCGACGGCGAGACCCATCACGGCTGCTTCGACCCCATGTACCTGTCCCAGGTGCCGGGGATGACGGTGCTGTGTCCCGCCAGCTTTGCTGAGCTGCGGCGGATGCTGCACCGGGCGGTGGAGGAGATCGACGGCCCCGTGGCGGTGCGGTATCCTCGGGGCGGCCAGGGCCGCTACCGGGAGGACGGCGGCGACGGAGCCTTTGCCTGCCTGCGGGAGGGCGAGGACGCCGCGATCCTGACCTACGGCATTCTGGTGAACCAGGCCCTGGACGCGGCGGACCTTCTGGCCCAGAAGGGGATCCGGGTCCGGGTGCTGAAGCTGAACCAGATCTGTCCTCTGGACAGCGGCGCGGTGAAGGAGGCCCTCTCCGGCACAGAGCGCCTGCTGGTGCTGGAGGACTGCATGGCCACCGGCTGCGTGGGCCAGCGGATCGCCGCCATTCTGGCCCAGGAGCGGATGGAGCCCCGCTGTCTGACGCTGAAAAATCTGGGCGGCCGGTTTGCCCCCCAGGGTACGGTGGACCAGTTATACAAAGCCTTCGGTCTGGACGCCCGGAGTGTTGCGGACAGTGTGGAGGAGATGCTGCATGAGCAATAAAACAAGACTGGACGTGCTGCTGGTGGAGCAGGGGCATATGGAAAGCCGCCAGAAGGCCCAGGCCGTCATCATGACCGGCAGCGTGTTTGTGGACGGTCAGCGGGTGGACAAGCCCGGCACGGCGGTGCCCAACACCGCGCAGATCGAGGTGCGGGGACACGCCCTGCCCTACGTCAGCCGGGGCGGCCTGAAGCTGGAAAAGGCCATGAAGACCTTTCCGCTGACCCTTACCGGCAAGGTCTGCGCCGATATCGGGGCCTCCACCGGGGGCTTCACCGACTGTATGCTGCAAAACGGCGCCCAGAAGGTCTATGCCGTAGACGTGGGCTATGGCCAGCTGGACTGGAAGCTCCGGGGGGACCCCCGGGTGGTGTGCATGGAGCGCACCAACGCCCGGTACCTCACCCATGAGCAGATCCCCCAGGAGCTGGACTTTGCCTCCGTGGACGTGTCCTTTATCTCGCTGGGCCTGATCCTTCCGGCCCTGGACGGGCTGCTGTCCCCGGAGGGGGAGGCCGTCTGCCTGGTGAAGCCTCAGTTTGAGGCGGGCCGGGAAAAGGTGGGCAAAAAGGGCGTGGTCCGGGACCCGGCCGTGCACCTGGAGGTGCTGGAGACGTTCCTGCACCATGCGAAGGAAAATCACTTTACAGTGCTTGGAATCACTTATTCCCCCATCCGGGGACCGGAGGGGAATATCGAATATCTGGGCTATCTTCGTCACGGGCAGGGAACCCCCGGCGACTTCTCTCTGCCGGAGATCGTGGAGTCGTCCCACAGCCAATTGAAGGACTGAGGTGAGCGGCATGAAACCAAAACGCGTGATACTTTGTCCCAATCCGTACCGGGACAGTGAACTGAAAGTGTGTAGACAATCCCGGGATATGCTGGAAAGCCTGGGGATGCAGACCTCCGTTTGCCTGCCCTTCCAGCGGGAGGGGTACGGCGAGGAGCTGGGCCTGTCCATGCGCCCCTTACAGCAGGAGATCCGCCAGGCGGACCTGCTGATCGCCTTCGGCGGCGATGGCACCATCCTGCACCTGGCCCGTACCGTGGCGCTGCACAGCGTGCCGGTGCTGGGGGTGAACCTGGGGAGCCTTGGCTTCATGTCGGAGCTGGAGGTCAACGAGCTGGACCGGCTGCGGGACCTGGCCCAGGGCCGCTTCACCGTGGAATCCCGGATGATGCTGGACGTGTCGGTGCTGCGGGAGGGGCGGCAGGTATATAACAACATCGCCCTGAACGACGCAGTGGTGTCCAAGGGCTCCATCGCCCGGGTGGTGCGGCTGGATATCTTCACGGAGGAGGGCCGCCTGACCAAGGTAGGCGGCGACGGCATCATCGTCTCCACCCCCACCGGCTCCACCGGCTATTCCATGGCCGCCGGAGGGCCTATCGTGGAGCCCACCGCAAAGAACCTGCTGCTGACGCCCATCTGCCCCCATTCCACCCGCTCGTCCTCCTATGTGCTTTCGCCGGAGCATATAATCACCGTGGAGGCGGCGGACGCCAACCGGAAATTCGTCTATCTTTCCGTGGACGGCGGCAAGGCGTTTTCCCTGAAAAACGGAGACCAGGTGCGGGTAAGCACCTCAAAATATACCACCAGGCTGGTGCGGCTCTCCAAAAAGAGCTTTTGCGAAATACTGGACAAAAAAATGGGAACGGAGGCTTCTAAAAAATGAAAAACGACCGCCAGAACCAGCTCCTCCAGATCATCAGCGAGGAGATCATCGAGACCCAGGAGCAGCTGCTGGAGCGGCTCCAGGCCAAGGGGATCAAGAGCACCCAGGCCACTATTTCCCGGGACATCAAGGAACTGCACCTGATCAAGGAGCCCGCCGGGCAGGGCCGGTACCGCTACGCCGTTTCCGCCCACCGCACCAAGCTGAACTTTGCCGACAAGCTGCGCACCATCTTCCGGGAGAGCGTCCTGACGGTGGACAACGCCCAGAATATCGTGGTCATCAAGACCCTTCCGGGCCTGGCCAACGCCGCCGGCTCCGCCGTGGACGGCATGGACGTGCCGTATCTGGTGGGGTCTCTGGCCGGCGACGACACGGCCCTGCTGATCATGCGGGACACGGAGAGCGCCCTGGACTTCACGGAAGAGATCAAGGAAATGCTGCGCTGACGCGGGACATGGCGCAGACATCGGAGGGATACGCAGATGCTGCAATTGCTCCACATTGAGAATATCGCCATCATCGAGTGCGCGGACATCGAGTTCCGGCCCGGCTTCAACGCCCTGACCGGCGAAACCGGCGCCGGTAAGTCCATCGTCATCGACTCCATCAGCGCCGTGCTGGGCCAGCGGACCTCCCGGGACCTGATCCGTACCGGGGCCAATATGGCCTTTGTCAGCGCGTGCTTCACGGACATTCCGCCCCGGCTGGGGGAGGACCTGGGCATTGCCTGGGAGGGGGAGCTGCTTTTGCAGCGGGAGATCCACGGCGACGGCAAGAACGTCTGCCGGGTCAACGGACGCCCCGTCACCGTTACCCAGCTCCGCACCCTGGGCAGCCGCCTGCTGAATATCCACGGCCAGCACGACGGCCAGCAACTGCTGGACGAGGAGCAGCACCTGCTGTATCTGGACAGCTTCGGCCGGACGGAGCAGCTGTTGGCGGAGTATCGCGAAAAATACCAGGCCATGGCCGTCTTGCGCCGCCAGATGCAGGCTCTGGAGATGAACGAGGCGGAGAAGGCCCGCCGGGTGGATACCCTGACCTATCAGCTCCAGGAGCTGGAGCGGGCCAAGCTGCGCCCCGGCGAGGAAGAGGAGCTGCAAAGCCACCGGACCCTGCTGCACAATGCGGAAAAATTCATTTCCGCCGTGTCCGGGGCGGATTTCTGCCTCAACGGCGACGATGGCAGTGATGGCGCGGCCAATCTGGTGCGTCAGGCCCAGGAATCCCTGGCATCGGTACGGGGGCTGGACCCGGAGCTGGGGGAGCTGTATGACCGGCTGGAGGCCGCCTACAGCGAGATTTACGACCTGGCGGACACCATCCGGGACAAGCGGGAGGATTTCGACTTCTCTCCCAAGGAGCTGGACCGGGTGGAGGGACGGCTGGATCAGCTGTACCGCCTGAAAAAGAAGTACGGCCCCACGGTGGAGGAGATGCTGGAGTACCAGGCCCGCTGCCGCCGGGAGCTGGACGACATACAGGACGCGGGGGACACCCTGCTGCATCTGGAAAAGCAGCTGAAGAAGGCGGAAAAGGCCGCCCGTCAGGCGGCGGAGAGCCTGTCCCAGGCCCGGCATCAGGCGGCCCAGCGGCTGGAGGAGCAGATCCTCACAGAGCTGCGACAGCTAGACATGGGCAGAATTCGGTTTGCCATCCGCTTTACGGAGCAGGCCCTGGCGGAAAACGGCATGGACCAGGTGCGGTTCCTGATGTCCGCCAACGTGGGCGAGGAGCTGCGCCCCATCCACAAGATCGCCTCCGGCGGCGAGCTGGCCCGCATCATGCTGGCCATGAAGAACGTCCTGTCGGAGCAGGATCAGGTGGGCACAATGGTGTTCGACGAGGTGGACACCGGCGTGTCCGGCCGGGCCGCCCAGAAGGTGGCCGAGAAAATGGCCCGCATCAGCCGCACCAAGCAGGTTCTGTGCGTGACCCATCTGCCTCAGCTGGCCGCCATGGCCGACACCCACTTCTCCGTGGAAAAGGGGGAGCAGGGGGGACGTACCTTCACCCGGGTGGTGCAGCTGGACCGTGCCCGGCGCCAGCAGGAGCTGGCCCGTCTCACCGGCGGGGCCTCCATCTCCGCCACCATGCTGGAGGGGGCCGGGGAGCTGCTGGACCAGGCGGAAAAATTCAAGAAAACCTTGGCCTGACCCGTTGACAACCGGGGACGGAAACGCTATAATGTGCCTAACTTCATATGCAACAGCGATGAAGGGAAGAAGTATCCGGCCAGTCTGCCTGCAAAGAGAGCCCCTGTGCGGTGAAAAGGGGAGAGGCGGCGGCGGGAGAATACATCCCGGAGCAGCCTTCTGAACGGCTTTGGGCCTATTAGGAATGTGTCGGGTTCGCCCGTTACAGCGATAGGGTGTTGCTGCACCCGATGAGGCCGCACGCCGCGAGGCGGCGGCGAAGCTGAGGTGGTACCGCGATTTTTGTCGCCCTCTGTCAATCTGACAGGGGGCGTTTTTTGCCCCCTGTACGCCCAAAATATCGGAAAGGAATCAGAACAACATGGGAATTTATGAAGAACTGGTGGCCCGGGGACTGATCGCCCAGGTCACCAACGAGGATGAGATCCGCGAGATGATCAACAACGGCAAGGCCACGTTCTATATCGGCTTTGACTGCACGGCGGACTCCCTGACGGCAGGCCATTTCATGGCCCTGACCCTGATGAAGCGCCTGCAGATGGCGGGCAACAAGCCCATCGCCCTGATCGGCGGCGGCACCACCATGATCGGCGACCCCTCCGGCCGCACGGATATGCGCAAGATGCTCACCAAGGAGGACATCGACCACAACGCTGCCTGCTTCAAGCGCCAGATGGAGCGCTTCATCGACTTCGGTGAGGGCAAGGCCATCATGCTCAACAACGCCGACTGGCTGCTGAAGCTGAACTATGTGGACTTGCTGCGGGAGGTGGGCGCCTGCTTCTCTGTTAATAACATGCTGCGGGCCGAGTGCTACAAGCAGCGCATGGAGAAGGGCCTGAGCTTCCTGGAGTTCAACTACATGATCATGCAGAGCTACGACTTTTACTACATGTTCCAGCACAACGGCTGCAACATGCAGTTCGGCGGCAACGACCAGTGGAGCAACATGCTGGGCGGCACGGAGCTGATCCGCCGGAAGCTGGGCAAGGACGCCCACGCCATGACCATCACTCTGCTGACGGACTCCCAGGGCAACAAGATGGGCAAGACCGCGGGCAACGCCGTGTGGCTGGACCCCAACAAGACCAGCCCCTTCGAGTTCTATCAGTACTGGCGCAACGTGGGCGATGCGGACGTGCTCAAGTGCATCCGGATGCTGACCTTCCTGCCTCTGGAGCAGATCGACCAGATGGCCGACTGGGAGGGCGCCAAGCTCAACGAGGCCAAGGACATCCTGGCCTATGAGCTGACCAAGCTGGTCCACGGCCAGGACGAGGCCGAGAAGGCCCGCCAGGCGGCCCAGGCTCTGTTCGGCGGCGGCGCCAATGCCCAGGATATGCCCACCACCGAGCTCACCGGCGACGATATGGGCAGCGGCGAGATCAACGTGCTGAATCTGCTGGTCCGGTGCGGCCTGTGCGCCAGCAAGGGCGAGGCCCGGCGGCTGGTGCAGCAGGGCGGCATCACCGTGGGGGACAAGAAGGTGGATTCCATCGACGCGTCCTTCGGCTGCCAGGAGTTCACCGGCGACGGTCTGATCATCCGCAAGGGCAAAAAGGTGTTCCACCGGGCCGTGCTGATCTGAGGATAGCCAGCAGGAGCAAGCTATCGCCAGGTGCGTCCAATACGAACGATATATGGGATCATCCCTACATGTTATAAGCCAAAAAGGGTGCGGACGGCGATGTCCGCACCCTTTTTGTATCTTTCACATCCAGGCGTATGCCGCCCCCACAGGCAGCAGGAGAAGCAGCAGCGACAGCAGCAGGGCCGGAACCATGGCGCACCGGCGGGAAAGCAGCATTACCGCGGCGGCAGACGCCGCCAGCAGGAGCAGGCGAATGGCCAGCAGCGCCAGCACCACGCCGCCCACCGTCCAGCCGTCCGACAGGATGGACAGGCACTGCACGCTGTTGGCCTGAGCGGCCATGTTCAGCTGGCCGTAGGCTCCCTGCACCGTCAACAGACTCGGAAGCCACAGGGATAGCGTCAGCAGCAGGACATAGCCCCCTGCGATGGCACATTTCCATCGCACCACGATCCTTCGGCGGGGGCTGGCCGTCAGCAGGGCATCCACGCCGCTCTCCCGCTCCCCGGCGAAGCTGCCGCACAGCAGCAGGGCAACGGCCAAAAACGCGCCGCCCAGCTCCAAAACATCCTGACGCAGGGCATCCGCCCCCAACAGCCGCTGATAGCCGGTCTGATACAGGTACACCTGCCCCGGCCGCAGGGCGCGGTACTGGTTCTGCGCCATGTGGAAGGCGTCCTCTGCGTGGAGCTGATTCCGTATGGGCTCCGCCTCCCGGTCAAAGGTCACAGAGTCGGGATACCGCCGCCCCAGCTCCAGAAGCTGCTCGTTCAGCTCGTCAAACCGTGCCTGCTCCGACGCCAGGTAGGCGTCCTTTTCCTGGCTGGGCGCGCCTGATAAAAACTCGGAATAGTTCCGATAATACACCTCAAATTCACTGCGCTCCGGGGTGAATCGGCCGTACAGCAGGGCGATGACGGCAAAAAATGCTAAAAGGATCCACAGTCCGCACCGGGAAATCAGCGCCTTATACAGCTCGTGTCCCGCCAGGCAGGTATGCCGGGGGCGGGGAAGCGACCGTGTAAAGGCCACCCGCTTGCCGGAACCGCCGGGGGTTTGGGCGTACAGCGCCGCGCCGACGATTCCGGCGGCCAGGGCCAGAACAAGCAGGAATATCGCGCCGCAGAGGACCCGGTCCTGGGGGCTGCCCAGCAGGTTCAGATACACCGCCTCCCGGCACAGGGCTTGCCCGTCCGCCAGCTGCCACAGGCTGAGATTCCGCAGCCATAATTGGGAGCTGCCCGCCATGAGGGCGGCTATGCCCCCGCAGACCGCCGCGCCGCCAACCGCCGCAGCGGCATTGGCCGCCCGGGCGCACAGCAGGAAGATCAGCGCCGCGCAGCACAGCAGCCATAGGTATTTCAGCCCCGCCGCCAGAGCCAGCAGTTCGCCCACCGTCATCCGGTAGGGGCAGGCGGCGAAGCCGTACAGGCTCTGCACCGGGGCGTCAAGCTCCGCAAAGCCGTACAGAAGCCCGGCGATCAGGGCGTTGACGCCGTAGAGCAGCACGAAGCCCGCCGTGGAGAGAGTCGCTGCGGCGGCCAGCTTTCGCCCGTAGACCCGGGACCGGCCCAGGCGGGTGGGGCGGGTCAGGTTCACAAGCCCCGCCGCCCGCTCGTGGGTCAGCAGGGTCAGTCCCGCCGCCAGGGGGAACAGCAGCGCCAAAGCGTCCGTCAGATGAAAGGACAGCAGCACCTCCGGTCCGCCCAGAAACGCCGCCCGGGGGATCACGTCCGCCAGGGACTCATAGACTGCCGCGCCGCGTTCCAGGGAGCGGGCGGCAAAGCCTTCAAACAGGCCCATCCGCAGCTTCAGCCGGGATTCCGCCGCTAAGCCCGCCCGGAAGGAGGGATATTCCTCCGCCTGCCGCACCCGCGCCAGGGCCGCGTCCGCAGCGGAAAGCTCACGGCGCAGGGCGTCGTATTCGCTGCGCGTGCCGGTGTATGCGGCCTGCTCCAGCTCCTGCCACAGGCGCTCCTCATATCCCGGCAGATCCTTCTGGGCCATGGCCTGACGCAGAGCGGACACGGTATAGCCGCCGGCATCTCCGGTGGCGTGGAGGGCGAACAGCACCCCGCTGCACAGCACCGCCAGAAGCAGCAGCAGGCACAGACGCCCGCTGCCGCCGATCTTCCGCAGCTCCCAGGTCATAGCGCCGCCCCCTCCCCGAAGTGGAACAGATACACATCCTCCAGGTCGGGCCGGGCCGGGGCGCAGGGGAGGGGCGGCTTTGCTGCGCTGAGCAGCCGCACCAAAATGCCCTCCTGCTGCCGGGACACGCCGCACACCGTGCCGTATTGCGCCATGTCGGGGAGCTGCGCCTCCGCTGCGGTCAGCTCCCATATCCGGCCCTCCAGCTCCTGCTCCAGGGCGTGGGGGGAGCCCCGGCGGATAATAAGGCCCTGGTTCATCAGAATCAGCTCCCGGGCGATGAACTCCACGTCCTGCACCACATGGGTACACAGCAGCACGATCTTCTCCCCGGCGATCTCGCCGATGAGATTCCGCACCGCCACCCGCTGGCGGGGGTCAAGGCCCGCCGTGGGTTCGTCCAGCACCAGGATATCCGGGTCGTGGAGCAGGGCCTGGGCCAGCAGCAGCCGCTGCTTCATGCCCCCGGACCAGCCACGGATGGGGCGGCCTGCCGCCTCCGTGAGGTCCAGCCGCGCCAGGGCCCAGTCCATGCGCCCTTTGGCGTCCTCCCGGCTCATGCCCTGGAGGGACGCCATGTAATAGAGAAATTGCTCCCCGGTGAAGCCGGGATATAACGCCTGCTGCTGGGGGCAGTATCCTAGCCGGCGGCGGAAGGCCTCCCCCATGGAGACGGTGTCCTCCCCGTCCAGGGTGACGCGGCCCCGGGTGGGGCGGAGATTGCCGGTGAGGATGTTCATGAGGGTGCTTTTGCCCGCACCGTTGGGGCCAAGCAGCCCATATACCCCCGCCGTAAGGGTCAGGTCGATGCCCCGCAGGGCTTCCTTTGCACCGTATCGCTTGGCGACATCGTGAAATTGCAGCTCCATCCCGTCACCCCACTGCCACGGCGCTTTCATAGCGCCCGGCATAGAAATTCTCCTTGGAGATGACGCATCGGCCGTTGTCGCCCAACGCCCGGAAGAAGGAGCCGCCCTCCTGGGAGGGGCTCATGACCATGCCGTGTTCGTCTGCGGCACCCGCCAGCTCCACGGGCTTACCGTCCTGCAGATCGGCCACCCAAACCCGAGAGCCCGCTTCCGTATCGGTGATGATAAAGGCCTTGCTGTCCATGACCCAGTAGTTGATGATATCCTCCATGGACAGCAGGGTGCGGCTCTCGCCACTATCCAGGTTCAGAAGGCGCAGCTCGTCCCCGCACTGATAGATATGCTCCATGCCGTAGACCTGCATGGGGTCGACGGTCATAAGATATCCGTCCTTGTTATGATCGGCCACAACGGTATAGTCCCCGCTCTCCATATCCCACAGCAGAAGCCGCCGCTGGGTGTTTTGGTGGACATACCGCCCGTAGCTGGCGTTCTCCCCGTACTGCGCCGCGAACTCCTCCGCACTCAGCAGGGACTGCTCCTTCGGCTCCTCCACCACGGCGCCCCAGCGGGCGGAAAAGCCCATCAGCGTCCCGGGGACAGACAGCTCCCGATAGCTGCCGGCGGCAAGGTCGTATAGCAGGGAGCTGCCCTCGGTTCGGCTATCGACCCGCCCGTCCGCCTGCTGCTCTGTGATGCGGCATTGCACATACAGGGTGGCCTTGCCGCAGGAGAAACGCCCCAGGGTGGCGGTGTAGAAATGATCGTCGGTGTTGTCCCACTGCTCCAGGACGGTGACTTTCCCGCCGGACAGCTCTTTGCGCACCAGTTGCGCGCCGCTGCCCGCGTTATCGAGGGTGGCGTAGAGCACCCCGTCCAAAACGGCGAAGCTGTTGACGTTCCCCACCCACGCCTGGCAGCTGGCGTCCCCGTGGGAGCAGCCCGGCTGGGCGCACAGGGTCATGGTCTGGCCGGAGGCATAGTCGTAGTAGCTCACCGCCCCGGCGGCGCAAATATACCAGCCGTTGTCGTCGGTGAACACCTCGCCCGATCCGGCGGCGCTCCGGTTCTCCTTGGGCAGGGCGTGCCCTTGGGCGACGGGGGTGGGCTCCGGGTCCCCGGAGGGATTCCCGGCGGGGCCTTCAGGCCCGGAGCAGGCGGTCAGCAGCAGGAGCAGCGCAAGAAAGCATGGTACGAAGCGTTTCATTGGATAGTCCCTCCCCGATGGAATCGTAAATTTTGCCCATCTATCACACAGTATGTGCGGCAGACGGGCGGCTTTTGTTGCAAATCAACAGGATAGCTGCAAGCTGGATTGTAGCATATTGTGCAAAATATGTCAATATTCTTGAAAATGTTTTTCTAAAAAACGTATTGCGGGCCGACGATGCGGCCGCGACAAACAAAGCCCCCGGAAAGCAGGGCTTTCCGGGGGGATTTCCGCCTATTGGCCGTATGGCGAGGGTTCCTCGATGATGCTGGTTTCGCTCCAGCCGTTGTAGGCCTGGTGATAGTCATACAGGCTGACGCAGAGGGCCGCCACCCACAGCAGCAGCGCCGCCAGCACCGCCGCGATCAGGATGGTCAGCACCTGACGCCGCCGCCGCAGGGCGGCCAGCAGCTCCTGGGTGCTCATGGCGTCCACATACGCCGCAGCCACCTGCTGGGGCGTCCCGAACCGGGCTTCCAGGTCTGCGTCCCGGGTTTCGGCGCAGTAGGCCTCCGCCTCGCTGCGCAGAGCCGTCAGCAGCTGCTTTTTGTGTTTTCCGGCACAGGGCAGATAGCTGCCGACGGCCCGGACATATCGGTTGACCTGCCGCTGTCTTTTCCGCATGGCGGTACCTCCTCTCGAATGATGGCCGTCACGCCGGTCATCATGGATTCATATTCCCGGATCATTTCCTCCAGCCGGGCTTCTCCGGCAGGCTCCAGGTGGTAGTATACGCGGGTCATCCGCTTGCCCACCAGCACCCGGTGGTCGGAGATCAGTCCCTGCTCCTGCAGCCGGTACAGCACCGGGTACAGGGAACCCTCCTGGGTTTTCAGCCGTCCGCCGCTGCGCCGTTCCGTCTCCTGCACCAGCTGGTAGCCGTACATATCTTCCCTTCGCAGCAGCGACAGCAGGATCAGCGCCATGACGCCGCGCTGGAATACATTGGGTCCCGAATCGCGTGACATACCGCCGCCTCCTTTGCCAAAGTTCTCCTTCTTTTATACCATCCGTTCCGGAAAAATGCAACATTTTCCTGTTTGAAATGTGCGGTTTGAATGCTGAAGGCCCGTACCGGCGGATATTGGCCGGTACGGGCCGTTAATCGTTATGAAGGCTTATCCGGTGATTTTCCGGCTGCTCAGCATGTACCCCAGCGCACCCAGGAGCAGCAGCCCGCCGCACAGGGCAAAGCGCCAGCCGATCCCCAGGGCGGTCAGCAGGGAGGAGGCAAACGGGACGCGATCTCCGGCGGCTCCCGCCAGTACCGTGGCGGACAGCAGTCCGGTCAGTCCGAAGTACCGGTACAGCAGGGCATAGGCCGCCGTGCTCAGCAGGAAGCCCGCCGTGCCTAAATTGGCGGCATGGGCAGCCTTGGGCAGATAGTCCGATTCACCGTACAGAGCGTACAGATAGGCGCTGGCCGTTCCGGAGGACAGACAGGCGGAGATTCCCTCCACCAGGGCCTCCGCCACGAAGTTTCGCTGATCCCGGCCTGGGTCCGCACCAGCAGGGCCACCGGCGCAAAGAATACCAGCCCGCCGCACAGACTCATGCCGTCATAGGCGTCCATTTTCCGGAGGCCATTCGGTGCCTTTCCGGCGCCCCTTCATTTTCCGGCGGCACCCCGTTTTTTCACAAAAAGCACCACGGCGGCGATCAATGCCAGCCCCGCGGCGAGCAGCAAAAGATTCTTATTCATTGTATATCTCCTTATATTTTCGTATTCTTTCGCTGGGAGGCCTGATACCTTCGCACTCCTAAAACCGGATTCTACATGATCACTTCTCCTGTTATATTGATTTTGTGCATCGTTCCGGATGCCTAACTAATATTCATTAGCTTTACTATGATCCGCTGGCTGCGTCTTGTCAAGAGGGCCGCGCACTTTTTTGCCGATTCTCTCCCAAAAACCGGGGAGTTGAAATACTCTGCCGGATTTGCTATAATAGGCCCCGTGAAATAAGAAGCATCCGGCAAAACGGATGTCTGTCTGTTTAAGGAGAAGCTATGTTCAAAGTAATCAAAAAAGAGGGCCGGGCCCGGCGGGGCGAGTTCCGCTGTGCCCACGGCGGCACGGTGCAGACGCCGGTATTCATGAACGTGGGCACCCAGGCCGCCATCAAGGGCGGCGTGGACGCCTTCGACCTTCACGATCTGGGCTGCCAGATCGAGCTGTCCAACACCTATCACCTGCATCTGCGCCCCGGCGACGACGTGGTGCGGCAGATGGGCGGCCTGCACCGGTTCATGAACTGGGACGGTCCCATCCTCACGGACTCCGGCGGCTTCCAGGTTTTCTCCCTGGCCAGCCTGCGGAAGATCACCGAGGAGGGCGTCACCTTTGCCAGCCATCTGGACGGCCACCGCATCTTCATGGGGCCGGAGGAGAGTATGCGCATCCAGTCCAACCTTGGCTCCGATATCGCCATGGCCTTTGACGAGTGCGTGGAAAACCCGGCGCAGTACGACTATGCCAAGGCCAGCTGTGAGCGCACCCTGCGGTGGCTGGAGCGGTGCAAGGCGGAGCATGACCGGCTCAACGCCCTGCCGGACGCCGTGAACCCCCATCAGATGCTGTTCGGCATCAACCAGGGGGCCACCTATGAGGATCTGCGGATCTGGCACATGCAGCAGATCGCCAAAATCGACTGCGACGGCTTCGCCATCGGCGGCCTGGCGGTGGGGGAGCCTACCGAGGTCATGTACCGCATCATCGAGGCGGTGGAGCCCTATATGCCCGCCCACAAGCCCCGGTATCTCATGGGCGTGGGCACTCCCAGCAACATCATCGAGGGGGTGGCCCGGGGCGTGGACTTCTTCGACTGCGTTATGCCCGCCCGCAACGCCCGCCACGGCAAGCTCTTTACCTGGCAGGGGGCCATGAACATCAAAAACGCCAAGTACAAGCTGGACGACCGGCCCATCGACCCGGAGTGCGACTGCCCAGTGTGCCGCCGGTTCAGCCGGGCCTATGTCCGCCACCTGTTTGCGGCGGAGGAGATCCTGGCCCTGCGCCTGGCGGTGATGCACAATCTGTATTTTTACAACAAGCTGGCCCAGCGCATCCGCGACAGCCTGGACGCCGGCTGCTTTGAGGACTTCCGCCGGGAGTACAGCGAGAAGCTCAGCCGCCGTATCTGACGGCTTATCCCAGAATTCTGAAAAAACTTGCCTGTCCCCCTTGCCAAACAGGGAGAAGTTATTGTATAATAACACTATATTCGTGAAAAAGGAGTTTTTGTCCCATGATTGAATTTGCCTATGCCGCCACCACGCCCGGCAATACTCCCGCTGCTGGCGGCGGTATGTCTTCTATCGTGCTGATCGTCCTGATGGTGGCCATTTTCTACTTCATGCTGATCCGTCCGGAGAGCAAGCGGAAAAAGCAGGCCGAGGAGATGCGCAGCTCCCTGCAGAAGGGCGACTGGCTGACCACCATCGGCGGCGTGTATGGCCGCGTCGTGGCCATCACCGACCGCACCGTGGTCATTGAGACCAGCGAGGACCGGGTCCGCATCGAGTTCCTGAAGTCCGCCATCGGCTCCGTGGGTACCCTGGATGAGCAGGCCGCCGCCGCGCAGCGGGGCAGCCGCAAGGCCAAGAAGGGCGCCGAGGCCGAGAAGCCTGTCGAGGCTCCCGTGGAGGCTCCCGCCGAGGAGACCCCCGCCGAGACCGAGAAGGCCGAGGATCAGGAGTAATTTTCCTTCATAAAAAAACCTCCCCTGCATACGCTTAGAAAAAGCGGCAAGGGGAGGTCTTTTTATGTCTGCACTGGGGGCTGTTCTGGGAAAGCGGACCTGGCTGGGGGCGGGCGCTATCCTGCTGGCGGCGGCCGGGGGCTGCGCCCTGGGGGCGCTGCTGGTGGTGAAGGGCGTCTTGCCGGAGGGCGGCGCTCTGGCCTGGGGCTGCGGCTGCTGGGCGTTAGCTGCCTTTGCCGGAGGGCGGGTGGCCGTCTGGGGCAGGGGAGAGGGGACACTGACGGCGGCTCTGACCGCCGGTGCGGCGGCGTACCTGCTGGCCTGGCTGGCGGGTGCGGCCATAGGCGACCCGACCTTCCGTACCGGCGGGCTATACCTGACAGCCGCCATCTTCGGCGGCGCCGGTGCGGCGGGGCTGCTGGGGAGCAGACCCCGAAAAAAGCGCCGGGACGCCAGACCGCCGATCCGAAAGCCTGTCCGGCGGAAATAGGCCCGCCGGAGCGGCGTGGTGAAAATCACGAAAATGCCGCTGCGGCAAAAATTTCCTTGACAGGAGACTATACGAATCGTAATCACGCGTACAGGCAAGATGTGGGGCCAAAGCCGGACCGTCCGGCCCCATATCTTGCTTTTTTCGACCCGAAAAGAGACGACCTGATCCCACGGTTTGCGAGGTTAACATAACACAGTTTACATAACAATTTAACATAACTCACAAATTTGCCGCCACCGCCGAAATAATCCTTGCGCCGGCGGCCGTTTTGGCCTATATTAAAGGACGTCCCTTTTGTTTGGCTTATGGCTTCTATTTGTCCCGCTTGTCTCATAGGATCAGATGAGGTGAGTGTGCAAATGAAGCTGTTTCCCGTAAGGACCCAAGCCCTGCGGCTTCCGGCGCTGGTACTGGTGTGCCTGCTGCTGGTGCTGGGGGCAGTGCTGGGCTTTGCCGTCTGCCGGGCCGTACCCCAGCAGGACCGGCAGGAGCTCAGCGACTATCTGCATCAATATGCCCAGGCCACGGCGGACGGCCGGGGGCCTTCGGCCTCGGCCCTCAGCGTGGCCGCCGCCTATTTCCGCTATCCGCTGGCAGCAGCGCTGCTGGGGCTGACGGCGGCGGGACTGGTGCTGCTGCCGGTTCTGTCGGTGGCCCAGGGCTTTTTTCTGTCGTTTTCCGTCGGCTGCTTTGCCCGGGCTCTGGGCCGGGGCGGCGTATACCTGGCCCTGGCGGCCTTCGGGCCCCGATGTCTGTTTGTTCTGCCCTGCACCCTGCTTCTGACGGTGCAGGGTTTATCCGCCGCCGCCCGCCGCCGGGACGGCCAGAAGGTCCGCCTGACGGAGGGGGCCTACTGGCGCCGGGTGGGGCTGTGCGGCCTGATTCTGCTGATAGGGGCCGCTCTGGAGCTGACCTTCGGCCCCCGGCTGCTGCAATGGGTCATCGCCCGCACACTGTAGAAAGAGAGGAGGAGACGTGTATGCCCGACTATATCGCCCTGTACCGCGCCTATCTGGAGCAGGAGAAGCACGCCTCCCCCAACACCGTCAGCTCCTACGTCCGGGACCTGACCCAGTTCCGGGCGTGGCTGCCCCAGGGCAGCGACCTGCGCCGGGTCAAGCCCGCCGCCGTGGAGGAGTATCTGGCCCACCTGACGGACCAGGGCCGCTCGGCGGCCACCGTCACCCGCAGCGCCGCCTCCATCAAGTCCTTTTACCATTACCTGGTGCTCTCCGGAGCCATGAAGGCCAGCCCCGCCAAGGACGTGGCCGCCGCCAAGGTGGAGCGCAAATGCCCGGAGATCCTGACCGGCCGGGAGGTGGAGCTGTTTCTGGAGCAGCCCAAGTGCGTGGACGAGAAGGGCTATCGGGACCACGCCATGCTGGAGCTGATGTACGCCACCGGCGTCCGGGTGTCGGAGCTGATTGCCCTGAACGTGGAGGACGTGAATCTTCCGGCGGCGTTCCTGCGCTGCGGCGACGAAAAGCGGGAGCGCATCATTCCTCTGTACCCCCGGGCGGTGAAGGCCCTGCGGGACTATATCCAGGTCATCCGTCCCCGCCTGGCGGACCAGGAGGAGGCGGCGCTGTTTGTCAACATGAACGGCCAGCGCATGACCCGCCAGGGCTTCTGGAAGCTGGTGAAGCACTACCAGGCCAAGGCCGAGATCACCAAGGACATCACCCCCCACACCCTGCGACACTCCTTTGCGGTGCATCTGCTGGAAAACGGGGCGGACCTGCGCTCCATCCAGGAGATGCTGGGCCACGCGGACATCTCCTCCACACAGATCTACGCCCACATCATCAAGCAGCGCCTGCAGGATGTGTACCGCAAGGCGCACCCCCTGGCCTGATAGGATTGAACCACAGCGCAGCAAAAAACTGCTGCGCTGTGTTGCATTTCACCCGAACATTTGTTATAATAAGATGATATTTCGGTGGAGGATCAGCCATGCGCATTTTAGGGATCGACCCCGGCGTGGCCACCGTGGGCTTCGGCGTGATCGAGGCCCAGGCAGGCCGCCAGCAAATGATACAATACGGGGCCATCACCACCCCGGCCGGCCAGCCGCTGGCCGCCCGGCTGGTGCAGATCGCCCAGGACATGGAGACCCTTATCACCCAGTTTCAGCCCGATGAAATGTCCATCGAGGAGCTGTTTTTCAGCAAGAACATCACCACCGGCATCGCCGTGGCCCATGCCCGGGGCGTCATTCTGTACACCGCTGAGCGCCTGCACCTGCCGGTGTATGAATACACCCCCATGCAGATCAAGCAGGCCGTGGTGGGCTATGGCCTGGCCGACAAGCACCAGGTCATGGACATGACCCGCCGGCTTCTGAAGCTCAGGTCCATCCCCCGGCCCGACGACGCCGCCGACGCCCTGGCCATCGCCATGTGCCACGCCCGCAGCGCCACCAGCCTGCTGCGGCGGAAGGATCCGGATGTAAAGGAGACCGTCTGATATGTTTTACTATGTAAACGGTACTGTGGCCGAAACCGGCCCCAACCTGGCCGTCATCGACTGCGGCGGCGTGGGATACGCCTGTGCCACCACCAACTATACCCTGTCCCAGCTGAAAAAAGGGGAGCGGGCCAAGCTGTATACCCATCTCCACGTCCGGGAGGACATTTTCGAGCTGTACGGCTTCTCCTCCCAGGCGGAGCTGAACAGCTTCCGGATGCTCATCGGCGTCTCCGGCGTGGGGCCCAAGGCGGCCCTGTCCGTCCTGTCCGCCGCCACGCCCCAGAATCTGGCCCTGTCCATCGTCACCGGCGACGAGAAGGCCCTGACCGCCGCCCCGGGCATCGGGAAAAAGATCGCCCAGCGCATCATCCTGGAGCTGAAGGACAAGCTGGCCAAGGAGCAGAGCAGCTTCTCCGCCCAGGGCGGGGGAGCGGTACCCGTATCCCTGCCCGGCGACAAGGGCAACGAGGCGGCGGCGGCTCTGGCGGTGCTGGGCTACGGGTCCCAGGAGATCAGCCTGGCCCTGAAGGGCGTCGACATGGACGCCCTGCCCCTGGAGGAGATCATCCGTCAGGCGCTGAAGAAAATGGTACGGTAAGGAGGCAGGCCCATGAGCATCGACTTCGGAACGGATATTTACGAGGAGCCCCTTGTTTCCAAGAGCTTCCTGCCGGAGGACAGCGGCGAGCTGTCCCTGCGCCCCCACACCCTGCGGGAATACATCGGCCAGCAGAAGGCCAAGGAGAATCTGTCCGTTTTCATCGAGGCGGCCCGCCGCCGGACGGAGCCTCTGGACCATGTGCTGCTCCACGGCCCCCCGGGCCTGGGCAAAACCACCCTGGCCGGCATCATTGCCGCCGAGATGGGGGTGAACATCCGCATCACCTCCGGCCCCGCCATTGAAAAGCCCGGCGACCTGGCGGCGCTGCTGACCAACCTCAGTGAAAACGACATTCTGTTTGTGGACGAAATCCACCGTCTGAACCGCTCCGTGGAGGAGATCCTGTACCCCGCCATGGAGGACTACGCCATCGACATCATCATCGGCAAGGGCCCCTCCGCCAACTCCATCCGGCTGGACCTGCCGAAGTTTACCCTTATCGGAGCCACCACCCGGGCCGGGCAGCTGTCCGCTCCACTGCGGGACCGCTTCGGCGTCACCCTGCGGCTGGAGCTGTACACCCCGGAGGAGCTGGCCCTGATCGTCACCCGCAGCGCCGGGATCCTGAACGTCCCCATCCAGCCGGAGGGGGCCATGGAGATCGCCCGCCGCTCCCGGGGCACCCCCCGCATCGCCAACCGTATGCTGCGCCGGGTCCGGGACTTTGCCCAGGTCAAGGGCGACGGCACCATTACCCGGGAAATGGCGGACCACGCCCTTCAGGCTCTGGAGATCGACTATCTGGGCCTGGACCCGGTGGACCGCCGGATGCTCCGGGCCATCATCGAGAATTACGGCGGCGGCCCCGTGGGCCTGGATACCCTGGCCGCCACCATCGGCGAGGAGTCCGTGACCCTGGAGGACGTGTACGAGCCGTATCTGATGCAGCTGGGCTTCCTGACCCGGACCCCCCGGGGCCGCTGCGTTACCCGTAAGGCATACGAGCACCTGCACATGGACTTTATGGGCCAGGAACAGCTGGAATTATAACGAATAGGAGAATCGGAATATGGGAAAACTCTTTGGCACCGACGGCATCCGCGGCATAGCGGGGCAGACCCTGACGGCGGAGCTGGCATTTCATGTGGGACAGGCGGTGGCCGCCGTCCTGACGGAGGAGAAGGGCAGCCGTCCCCTCATCACCATCGGCAAGGACACCCGCATTTCCTCCGATATGCTGGAAGCGGCCCTGATGGCCGGTATCTGCTCCGTAGGCGGCGACGTGATGCCCCTGGGCACCATCCCCACCCCGGCGGTGGCCTTTCTGACGGTGCAGCAGCAGGCGGACGCCGGTATCGTCATCTCCGCCTCCCACAACCCCTATGCCTACAACGGCATCAAGGTCTTCAACGCCCAGGGCTACAAGCTCTCCGATGAGATGGAGGGGCGTGTGGAGGACCTGATCCTGAACCATGCGAAGCTTCCGGCCGCCGTGGACGGCGCCGTGGGCCGCCGCCACCACGGTATGCACGCCCTGCACAGCGCCTATGTGCAGCATCTGCTGGGCAGCATCGACTGCGACCTGACCGGCCTGCGGGTGCTGGTGGACTGCGCCAACGGCGCGGCCAGCGCCACCGCGCCGGACCTGTTCCGGGCGCTCCCGCTTCAGGCGGACTTCATCCACACGGAGCCTGACGGCGTCAACATCAACAACGGCTGCGGCTCCACCCATCTGGAGTCCCTGGCCCGGGGAGTCGTCTCCGGCGGGTATGATCTGGGCATCGCCTTCGACGGCGACGCCGACCGCTGCCTGCTGGTGGACGAGCAGGGGAATACCATCGACGGCGACAAGGTCATGGCCGTCTGCGCCTCCGAGCTCAAGCGCCAGGGGAAGCTCTCCGGCAACACCGTGGTGGCCACCGTTATGTCCAACCTTGGCCTGCATGAGTACTGCCAGGAAAACGGCCTGGACCTGGTGTGCACCGCCGTAGGCGACCGCCATGTGCTGGAGCGGATGCTGGCCGACGGCTTCGCCATCGGCGGCGAGCAGTCGGGCCACACCATCTTCCGGGCGTATGCCACCACCGGCGACGGCGAGCTGACGGCCCTGCAATTCCTGCAGACCCTGCGCCGCAGCGGCGTCCCCGCCTCTCAGCTGGCCGCCCGATGCCCCCAGTATCCCCAGGAGCTCATCAACGTGGAGGTCCCCCACACCCCCGGGGTCAAGGAGCGCATCATGGCCGATGAATCCCTGCGGCAGGAGACCCGCCGCTGGGAGGAAAAACTGGGCGGCCAGGGCCGCATTCTCATCCGTCCCTCCGGCACCGAGGCCCTGATCCGGGTGATGGTGGAGGCGAAAACCACGGAAATTGCCCATCAGGTGGCCTCTGTTTTGGCTGATTTCATAAAAAAACTGTGATTTTCATCACAGGATACACAAATTTCCCAAGAAGGCTTGACAAATTATTTAGTGAAAAGGTATAATGTCTATGGTTTTGGATACTGGACTTCGCTATGACCAATTAGAAAACCTGTCCGACGAGGAACTTTGTTTCTTGAGTCGTGCAGGGCAGCGTCAGGCGGAGGACGTTTTAGCCACCCGGTATCATTGGCTGGTCCGTTCTTGCGCCCGCCCGTATTTTCTCATCGGCGGCGACAGCGAGGACCTGATGCAGGAGGGGATGTTCGGCCTGATCAAGGCCATGCGGGAGTTTGATCCCCAGCGCTCCCCACTGTTCCGGCCCTTCGCCGGGCTCTGCATCCATCAGCAGGTGTGTTCCGCGCTCCGGCGGGATGCCAGCCAGAAGAACGCACCGCTTAATCAATCCGTCCCCTTGAATCCCTCGCTTCTGAACGCAAATCCCATCTTCGTGCAGGTCGATCCCGAGCGTTTGCTGATCGACAGAGAAAAGGCTGCCAGTCTGCTGGAGAATACCCGCAAACAGTTGTCCGCTTTCGAGGAAAAGATTTTAGGGTTATTTTTGGACGGTCTTGCTTATGGCGAGATCGCGGAAACCGTTGGCAAGCCCATCAAATCGGTGGACAACGCCGTGCAGCGGATTCGCCGCAAAGTGGCGCGGCAGCTTTCATCCGGCGATATCAGCAACAGCTGAACGCAATATATTTCATCTCAAAGAGAGGGTAAAATCATGTACGAAGACAAGACTTTGGTTTGCAAGGAGTGCGGTAAGGAGTTCGTGTTCACCGCCGGTGAGCAGGAGTTCTATGCTGAGCGTGGCTTCCAGAACGAGCCCCAGCGCTGCAAGGCCTGCCGCGACGCTCGCAAGAACGCCGCCCGCGGCCCCCGGGAGTTCTTCACCGCCACCTGCGCTGCCTGCGGCGGCGAGGCCCGCGTGCCCTTCGAGCCCAAGAGCGACCGTCCTGTTTATTGCAGCGACTGCTTCGCCAAGATGCGCGAGAACGGCTAATCGCTGATTCAGTAAATTGTAAAAGCGGCTGTCCACCGAGGTGGACAGCCGCTTTTTACTTCAAGTCGGGTATCAGCCCTCCCGCACATAGTCATAGGCCGTGCGCAGGGTGCCGCTGGAGGCGTAGATATTCCCGCATTTCCGGAAGCCGTAGCCCTCAATGGCGGCCTGCATGGCGCGGTTATCCGCGTGGGTGTCCACCCGCACATAGTCGGAAAGGCCGGTGCAAAAGTCGAAACAGGCCCGGGACACGCCGCGGACCGTGCCGCTTGAGGCCAGGCGGTGGATGGTGCCGTAGGGCCGGTCCGCGTGCCACCGTCCGTTCAGCAGCACCTGATAGGTGGGCTCGTCGCCGATGATGAAGGAAAAGGTCCCCACAACGGTTCCGTTCTCCGTGAGCACATAGCTGTCGCCCCAGGCAATGTCCGGCAGCAGCTCGGGAAGGCCCGGATAGTCGCCGCCCCACTGGGTGGGGTTGCCGTGGGCGGCCATGTACGCCTTGGCGGCCCGGAAGATCTCCAGAATGGCGGGGACGTCATCGGTCGTACTCTTTCGGATCTCCATGGCGTTATTTCTCCGTGCTCTTGTTGGCAAAGACGACACCCAGGGTGATCAGCACCGCCCCCAGGATGCTCATCCAGCTGATTTTCTCGTCCAGCAGCAGCCAGCCCACCACCACGGTGACAAAGGGGGAGGCATACAGGTAGTTGTTGGTGACCACCACGCCCAGGCGCTTGAAGGCGATGTTCCAGATGGCGAAGCACACGGCGTTGCCGAATACGCCCAGAAACAGCCAGGAGATCAGGATATTGGGCTGGGTGAACAGGGGCGTCAGGCTGGGCAGACCGTCCGTCAGCAGCACCAGGGGCAGGGAGGTCAGGAAGGCCCACAGGAACACCCGGCGGGTCACCAGGAAATTGTCATACCGCTCGGTGTACCGCTTCACCAGGATGGAGTACACCGCCCACATCAGGGCGGCGGCCAGGGCCAGCAGGTCCCCCAGAGGGCTCAGGTGGAAGGACAGAGTGCCGTTGAGCACCACCAGCACCACGCCGGCAATGGCCACCACCGCGCCGATGTACACCAGCTTCCCAAGCTTTTCGCCCTTCCGGGAGAACAGCTGGGCCAGGATCACCGTCAGGATGGGGGACATGGATACCAGAATGCTGACGTTGGCGGCGGAGGTGTGGGCCGCGGCGGTGTTCTGCAGGAAGAAGTAGAAGCTGCCGCCGGTGATGCCGATGAGGATGAACATCAGCTCGTCCTTCCAGGGGAGCTTCATGGTTTTGGGCCGCAGGGCCCACAGGGTCAGGTATGCAAGCCCCATCCGCAGGGGGATGATCTGGGTGGGGGTGTAGGCCGTCAGCATGACCTTGGTCAGCACGAAGCAGCTGCCCCAGACCAGGATGGTGAACAGGGCATAAATATGCCCCAGGGTTTTCTCTTTCATGATTCTTCTCTCCTCTTTCTATCCTCGCGTTGGTTTGCGGACCCGCAAAATGCCCGGCACTGCCGGGCATTTTGCTTGGGTTTAGATTACCTGTGTCAATCCTGGGGCAGGGTGGGGGTCTCGCCGTTCAGAATCTGCTGGATCAGGCCCTTGGCGGTGTTGATCTGGGTGGCGTCGGGCCACATGACCCACAGCTCCTCGCCTCCGGCGGAGTAGCACGGCTCTATGCCGCCCTCGCCGCTGACGGAGTAGCTGGTGATGTTCCAGTGGACGTTGTCCCGCAGCTGCATCTGCACCAGGCTGCTGATGTCCTCATAGGTCAGGCTGGTGATGAAGGAGGTGGACACGGCGTCCAGCACCTTCTGATAGCCCTTTAGGATGGCAGGGGAGGAGGCCTTATCCACGATGGCACGGATCACGGCCATCTGATTCTTGCCCCGCTGGTTGTCGCCGTCGTCAAAGGCGTGGCGCTCCCGGGCGAAGCACAGGGCCTGCTCGCCGTTGAGGTGGTTGATGCCCTTGGTGAAGGTGTAGCCCGCCATGTGGACGCCGTCGCCGTTTTCGTTGGGCACCTCCATGCCCACGGTGGTAAACTCATAGTCGGAGTTCACGTCCACGCCGTCCAGGGCGTCCACGATCTTCTTCAGTCCGGCGAAGTTCACCCGGGCGTAGTAATCCGCCTTGACCCCGTAGAGATTCCCCAGAACGGCGGCGGACTCGTTGATGCCGTACATACCGGCATGGGTCAGCTTATCCCGCTGGCCGTTGCGGGCCAGGGGCACATAGTAGTCCCGGGGGGTGTTGATCAGCAGGATCTGGTGGGTCCGGGGATGGATCACCGCCAGAATGTTCACGTCGCTGAGGCTCTGGATATTGATGTCCGAGCTGCGGGCGTCGATGCCGCTGCAATAGACGACGAAGGGCTGGGAGGTGATGGAAGCGTTGGGCTTGATGGGCTCCAGCTCCTTGGTGGTGCTGAACTCATAGATGATGCGGGTGTCCTGGGTGAAGGTGCTGTAATCGTCCAGTGAATCCAGGGCGGTGAGATAGCCGGAATTGAGGATGATGGCCCCTGCGTTTCCGTCGTACAGGGCGTCCGCCAGGGCAGTCAGCTCCGAATAGGTGGTGGTGTCCACCTTGCCGCCCAGGCCGTCCTTGATGTCCTCCAGCAGGGCGCTGGTGTTGTCGGCGCTGATGTCGGCGTCCTCGCTGAGGATGCCGAAGGTGTAGTCCACGGTGTCGCCGATGCTGCGGGCAGGGTCGTCGTCCATGACCACCACATAGGAGGTGGTCTTTTGCAGGGTGTGGCCCGCAATGGCCAGCAGGGCACTTTTGCCGGAGGCAGCAGCCACGGAGCCGTACAGCATCAGGCCGGACAGCAGCACCGCCAGCAGGCCGCACACCACCTTGCTGGTCTTGACCCGGCGGATGGGCAGCTGGATGATCACATGGCCCGCGTTGATCAGAAGCAGCACGATCTCGATGAGAATCAGATACAGGTCCGTCAGCAGCTTGGTGGACATTAGCTGCACCAGCAGCACCAGGCTGCAGATCATCAGCAGGCCCATGGCCGCCAGGCCGAACCAGTCAGCGCTGGTACGGTGTAGCCGGCGCCGTCTGCGGCGGGGCTGTTCTTGTTCGTTCATAAGCGTTTCATCCTTTCTGCGTCAGGGCTTCACAGTGGGCGTTTCACCCCGGAGAACCTGCTGGATCAGGTCCTGGGCAGTGGCGACCATCCGTTCATTGGGCAGGACCACGGCGTACCGGGCGTCATTTCCCAGACTGTAGCAATAGTCGGCGCTGTTTTCACCGGCAAGGCCGTATGTAGTGATGTTCCAGCCGGACATATCCTGCAGCTGCATCTTCACCAGGGAGATGATGTCCTCCTTGGGCATATTGGTGGCGATGGAGTCGGAGGCGGCGGTTAGAACGTCCTGATAGCTCTTGAGAATGGCCGGGGAGGCGGCCTTATTGACGATGCCCTGGATCACCAGCATCTGGTTGCGGCCCCGCTGCATGTCGCCATCGTCGAAGGCGTCCCGCTCCCGGGCAAAGGCCAGGGCCTGGCGGCCATCCAGGTGATTCACACCCTTCTGGAAGGAGTAGGCGGCGAAGTGGAAGTTGCCGCTGCCGTCTTCGTCGGGCACCTCCATGCCCACAGTGTTGAAGCCCACATCCGAATTGACGTCGATGCCGCCCAGGGCGTCGATAACGCCCACCAGGCCGGCAAAGTGGACCCGGGCGTAATAGCTCACGTCCACGTTATACAGCTGCTCCAGGCCCTTGATGGACTCCTCGATGCCGTACAGGCCGAAGTGGGTGAGCTTATCTTTCTGCCCCTTGGAGGGCAGCGTCAGATAGTAGTCCCGGGGGGTGCTGACCAGCAGGATCTGGTGGGTGGAGGGGTTCACAACAGCCAGAATATTGGTATCGCTGCGGCTGTTCAGGGGAATGTAATCCACCCGCTCATCGGTGCCGCTGCAATACACCACGAAGGGCTCCCGGGAAATGTTGGCGTTGGGGGCAATGGGCTCCACATCCGGGTTGTCAATGGAGAACCGGTAAATGACCTTGGTGTCCTTGGAGAAGCTCTGATACCCCTCCGTGCCCTTCAGAACAGAGAAATAGCTGTTGTTGAGGATGATGGCGTCCACCTGCTTATTCAGCAGAGCATCGGCCAGCTGGGGCAGGGTGCCGAAGGTTTCGGTCTGCACCTGGCCCAGGCCGTCCTCAATGTGGGACAGCAGGGCGTCGGTGTTCTCCCGGTCCAGGGCCTCCAGGATGCCATAGGTATAGCCGAAGGTGTCGTTGACGGTTTCGGCCTTGTCATCCGCCCGAACCACCACGGAAACGGTGGTCTTGGCGGAGCCGCCGGAGGTAATGTTGGACAGGAACTTCATAAAAGAACCGGCGGCGGTGGAGGTGAAGATCATGGCGGCGGAGAGCACCAGGGCCACCACGGAACAGACCAGCTTCCCGGCCACGCTGCGGCGCACCGGCAGCTGCACAAAGGCGTGCAGTCCGTTGAGAAGCACCAGCACCAGGATGAACACGACGGTCAGCACCGTGGTCAGCACACCGGCGTCCAGCACCCGCACCAGCAGGATCACGCTGCACACCAGCATGCACAGCAGGGCCAGCAGTCCCAGCCAGTCCGCCGGGCCCCGGCTTCCGCCCCGGGAACCGTAATAGGATGAATAGGCATTTCTGCGACGATAACTCATGGGTTTTCTCCTTGTTTTTTCTCTATATCTTTTTGCGTGTGCCGTTCAGGGGAGCTGAGGCGTTTCGCCGGACATGACCTGGCGGATGAGCTCCTTGGCGGTGTTGACGGTGTCCATATTGGGCCGCATGACCCAGGCGGCGTCGCCCAGGGCGTAGCAGTACGAGGTATCGCCAGAGCCGGAGACGGCGTAGCTGGTGACGTGCCAGCCGGACATATCCTGCAGCTGCATCTGCACCAAGGAGGCGATGTCGTCATAGCTCAGACTGGTGATGAACGCATCGGACAGGGAGGACAGCAGCGTCTGATAATTTTTCAGCACGGCAGGGGAGGAGGCCTTGCTGATAATGGCCTGAATCACGGCCATCTGGTTTTTGCCCCGCTGGTTGTCGCCGTCGGCGAAGGCGTACCGCTCCCGGGAGAAGCACAGGGCCGCCTCACCGTTCAGGTGATTGACACCCTCGGTGAAATCGTAGCCGCCCATGGAGAAGGTCTTGGTGGAATATACGTCCACGCCGCCCAGAGCGTCCACGATCTTGGTGAGACCGGCGAAGTTCACCCGCATATAGAAGGACGTGTGGGTGCCGTAGAGATTGTCCAGGGTCTGCATGGACTCGCCGGTGCCGTAGATCCCGGCGTGGGTCAGCTTGTCCAGCTGGCCGTTGTGGGCCAGGGGCAGATAGTAGTCCCGGGGGGTATTCACCAGCAGGATCTGCCGGGTGGTAGGATTCACCACCGCCAGAATGTTCACATCGCTGCGGCTGGTGATGTTGATGTTGCTGCTGCGGGCGTCGATGCCGCTGCAATAGACCACGAAGGGGTCCTTGGTCACGTCCACCGGGGCGTTGGTATCCGCCGGGGTGGGCTCCACGGTCTTGGTCGTGGTGTATTCATACAGAATCCGGGTCCGGTCGGAGAAGTCGGCATAGCCCTCCTGCTCCTCCAGCAGGGGGATATACCCCTTGTTCAGCAGGATGGCCCCCACCTGGTCGTCGTACAGAGCGTCGGTCAGCAGGGCAGGGGAGGCGTATGCCGTGTGCTCTGCCGCTCCCAGCTTCTCCTGCAGCTGCTGCAGCAGGGACTGGGTGTTCTCGGTATCCCGGTCCTCCAGAATGCCGAACCGGTAGCCCTTGACGTCGTCCAGACTCTGGGCCGGGTCATCGGCGTTGACGATGACGCAGGTGATGTCCGTCTCCACGGACTTGTCCGCCACATCGGTGATGGCGTGCTGCACGGAACCAAGAGCCACCGCGCCATAGAGCATGGCGGCGGCCAGCACCAGGGCCACGATGCCGCAGGCGATCTTTCCGCCGGTTTTCTCCCGGTGGGGCAGCTGGACCCAGCCGTGCAGACCGCTGAGCACCAGAAGCGCCCCAACTGCCAGCAGCAGCTGGCCGGTGGGCAGGAACTTGGTGGATATCAGCCGCACCACCAGCACCGCGCTGCAGATCACCAGCACGGCGAAGGCGACCAGGCCGAACCAATCCGCCCCGCTGCGGCGGGGGGAGGAGGTCTTTTCGGTTGTCATAGCGTGTCTCCTTTGCAATGGGATAAGTCGCCGGTGCGCCGCTTCGCAAAGCACACCTATTATAACAGTCTCCTATTATATATCCTGCGGCCGCAAATTTCCATCCCAAATTGTAACAATTTTATGAATTTCCCCATATTTACCATCCCAGTCCCCGGTTTCATACGGTAAAACGGTTGAAGCGGCGGAAAAAATGTGGTATGATGAACTACACTGTCGGACCCGGCGCGGAACACCGGGTCCGGAATATGAGGAGGAAAACAGATATGAAGGCAGCTCTTGTTATCATGGCGGCCGGGCTTGGCTCCCGCTATGGCGGAAATAAACAGGTGGACGGCGTAGGCCCCGGCGGCGAAATTCTGATGGAATACTCCATTCATGACGCCATCCGGGCGGGCTTCACCAAGATCGTGTTCATTATCAAAAACGATATGCAGGACCTGATGCGCAGCCTCTGCGGCGACCGGATCGCCGGGCTGACGGCCCGGGACGGGGAGCCGGTGGAGGTATGCTACGCCGTGCAGGACTATTCCAGCCTGCCGGCCTTCTATACCGTGCCCGCCGGGCGCAGCAAGCCCTTTGGCACTACCCACGCCGTGCTGTGCGCCCGGCCCTATGTGCAGGAGCCTTTCTGCGTCATCAACGCCGACGACTATTACGGCGTGGACGCCTACCGGGCCATCTATGAGGAGCTGGGCCGTCTGCCGCAGCAGGGGAAGGCCACCATGGTGGGCTATCTGCTGCGCAACACCGTCAGCGCCCACGGTACCGTGTCCCGGGGCGTGTGCCAGGTGGAAAACGGCCATCTGGCCGGGATTCACGAGGCCCTGAAAATCCAGCTGTTCCCCGACGGCAGCATTGCCGACGTGGCCGACGGCCAGCGCCGTGAGCTGGCGGCGGATACGCCGGTGTCTATGAACTTCTGGGGCTTTATGCCGTCGATTTTTGACCAGATGGAGACTTATCTGGAGGACTTCCTCCGCACCCTGCCGCCGGAGGAGCTGAAAGCCGAGTGCCTGCTGCCCAACATGGTAGGGGACCTGCTGAAGAAGGGGCAGCTGTCCGTGTCCGTGCTGCACTCGGCGGACCGCTGGTTCGGCATGACCTATCACGAGGACCGCCAGGCCGTGGCCCAGGAGCTGGCCCGGCTCCACGAAAACGGTACATATCCCGCTACGCTGCGGAACTGAAAAGGAGAATCACTTCATATGCAAAGCAGCAGAAAACAGCCGTCCCGGCGACTGGAAAAGCGAGAAAACAGCCGCCGTTGGCTGCTGATCCCGGCCCTGTGCGCCGCCGTCATTCTGGCGGTGGTGCTGATCGTGGAGCTGAATAAGCAGCCCCAGGTGCTGCCGGACAGCTCCAACACCACTCCCGTTTCCCATGACCAGCCCACGACTCCGGACCCCGAACCGGAGCCGGACCCAGAGCCTATACCGGAGCTTCTGACTCTGGTGAACCCCTGGAATCAGGTGCCGGAGGACTGGTCGGTGGACCTGGTGACCCTGCCCAACGGCCTTGAGATCGACAAGCGCTGCTATGACGCGCTGATGGACATGATCGACGGATGCTACGACGCCGGTCTGACGCCGGTGATCTGCTCCGCCTACCGGACTCAGGACTTCCAGCAGACCCTGTATGACAACAAGGTGTCCGAGTGGATGGAGCAGGGCTATAGCCGGGAGGAGGCCCGGGAGAAGGCCGGGCATCAGGTGGCGGTCCCCGGCACCAGTGAACACCAGCTGGGGCTGGCGGTGGATATTGTGGACGTCAATTATCAGATGCTGGACACCAACCAGGAGAACACCGCCGTGCAGAAGTGGCTGCTGGAAAACAGCTGGCGCTATGGCTTCATCCTGCGCTATCCCACGGACCAGACGGATGTCACTGGAATCGTGTATGAGCCGTGGCATTATCGGTATGTCGGTAAGGAGTACGCCCAGGATATCTACAAGAAGGGTCTCTGCCTGGAACAGTATCTGGAGCAATGGGGAAAGTGAGACACTGGCTCATGCGGCAGGAGTGGAAAAAACAATGGACAAACACCTATGATCGCTTCAGGTACCAGATACAATAATAACGGCGGCCCGGGTGGCTTGTGCGCTGACTGCAAACGCAGTCGGTACACGCTACCCGGGCCGGAATTGTTTTCAAATAGGTGCAGTACTGACTCATACTGAGCGCGCACGCACAGCGTGCGTAAACACACTGTGACTAAAACCCGCAAACTCTGCACCGGGGCCGCACAGGGGACCCCGGAAGCGCAATCTTTGATCCGGATGCCCATTCAGCCCAAATGCGCTCTACGCCTACTCTAAATTGAACAAAATTTACATTTTGTTCAATATTGATTGCACCAGAAAAATGCCCCCCTTCCTGCCTGGTCCCGTGAATGACAAAAGCACCGGGAGTATCTTCTCTCCGGTGCTCCTGCCCTTGCTATTTTTTCGCGCCTGTGGTATCGTATCAGACGCCGGGCCGTTGTCCGGCTATGCCATTCAATAAGGAGACTCCCATGAAAATCGCTTCCTGGTGCCGGGCCAACGCCATGCCCCTGATTGCTGTGCTGACGGCGGCGGTCACGGCCTGTTTTGTGCTGCCGGACGCGGCCTATGCCGGATATTTCGACTGGAAAACCCTATCCTGCCTGTTCTGCGTGCTGGCGGTGGTGTGCGCCCTGCGCAGTGTGGGCCTGTTCCCGGTGATCGCCCGGCAGCTGCTGCAGCTGTTCGGAACCGCCCGCAGCGTGGGCACGGCCCTGGTGCTCATCACGCTGGTGGGCTCCATGCTGCTGACCAACGACACGGCCCTGCTGACCTTTCTGCCTCTGAGCTGGATGGTCCTGCAGGAGGCAGGACAGGAAAAGCTGACCGCCTATGTCTTTATCCTGCAAAACTGCGCCGCCAACTTAGGCGGTATGCTGACCCCCTTCGGGAATCCCCAGAACCTATATCTGTTCGACCACTATCACATTCCCGTGGGCCAGTTCCTGTCCATTATGCTGCTGCCGTTTGCCCTGTCCACGGGGCTGATCCTGCTGTGCTGCCTGCTGATCCCCCGGCAGGTGCTGGCGGTGCCCCAGCGGGAGCTGACGCTGGACAAGCCCCGGGCCATCGCATACGGACTGCTGTTCTGTCTGGCCGTGGGGATGGTCCTGCGGGCGGTCCCCTACCCTGTGGGCCTGGCGGTCATCGCGGCGGCGCTGGCCGTTATGGATCCTCGGGCGCTGAAAAGCGTAGACTGGGGGCTGCTGGTGACCTTTGCCGCGTTTTTCGTGTTCTCCGGCAACATGGCCCGGATTCAGCCGGTGCGGGAGCTGTTCGGCCGACTGCTGGCCCATGGCGTCCTGCCGGTATCGGCGCTGACGTGCCAGGTGATCAGCAACGTCCCCGCCGCCATTCTGCTGAGCCAGTTCACGGACCGCTTTCGGGAGCTGCTGATCGGCGTCAACATCGGCGGCGCCGGAACGCTGATTGCGTCCCTGGCCAGCCTCATCACCTTCCGGGAATACACCCGCCGCTGCCCGGAGCAGACCGGCCGGTTCCTGGGCCTGTTTACCCTGGTCAGCTTCGGCTTCCTGGCAATTCTGCTGGCGGCGCTGAGCCTGTAGGGGTTTACAGCCGGGTCGGATTGCGGTATGATTAAGCCATAGAAAGCGAGGTGCGAAGCCATGGACTACCGGGAGGATTCCCCGGAAATTCTGCTGGATTTCCTGTCGTATCATGAGACCATCAAGGCCCACTCCCAGCGGACAGTGGACGAATATTATCTGGACCTGCGGAATTTTTTCCGCTATCTGAAGTGGACCCGGGATCCGGCGCTGCAGGAGCAGCCCATGGAGTCCGTGGACGTCCGGGACGTGGACCTGACCTTCGTGGGCTCCGTGACCCTGACGGAAATCTACGCCTACATGTCCTACCTCAGCCGGGACCGGGTGCTTCACCCCAACAGCGACCGGTCCGCCAAGGGACTGAACCCCACCTCCCGGGCCAGGAAGCTGGCCACCATCCGCTCCTTTTATGGGTATCTGTGCAACAAGGTCCACAAACTGGACCGCAACCCGGTGAAGGACATCGACGCGCCCAAGCTGAAAAAGACCCTGCCCCGCTATCTGACGCTGGATGAGAGCATTTCCCTGCTGGAATCCGTGGACGGGCCCAACCGGGAGCGGGATCTGTGCATCCTGACGCTGTTTCTCAACTGCGGACTGCGTATTTCGGAGCTCATCGGGCTGAACCTGTCGGACGTTCACGAGGACGCCCTGCGGGTCCTGGGCAAGGGCAACAAGGTGCGCATGGTGTACCTGAACCAGGCGTGTCTGGACACGCTGCGGGACTATCTGGCGGTGCGGCGGCCCATTACCGGGCCGGACCGGGACGCGCTGTTTCTGTCGGCCCGCAGCCAACGGATCAGCCGCTCCATGGTCAACGCCCTGGTGAAAAAGCACCTGTCCCAGGCGGGGCTGGACAGCACCCAGTATTCCTCCCACAAGCTGCGCCACACCGCCGCCACCCTGATGCTGCAAAACGGCGTGGACGTGCGGGCGGTGCAGGAGGTCCTGGGCCACGAGCACCTGAATACCACGGAAATATACACCCATATCGACAACGAGGCCCTGCGGGTGGCTGCAAAGGCAAATCCCTTGTCACAGGTGAAGACCAAAGGGAAAATCAAGGATGACGACAACTGAGAGGGTCCGTGTGGACCCTCTCCCCTTTTTGCGGCAATTTCCGGGGAGAACCGGGAATTTTTCCGGCCAGGCCATTGACATTCTGCCCGGAATGCTATACCCTAACGAGAGGTAATTATTTTATATGGAGGTTTCTCATGAATACGGCAGAGCTTTCCAGCATGAGCAAGCAGGTCCGGCGGGATATCATCAACATGACCGCCAACGCCGGCAGCGGCCACCCCGGTGGTTCCCTGTCTGCGGCAGACCTGATGACTTGCCTGTTTTTCAACCACATGCATGTGGATCCCAAGCACCCGGACGACCCCAATCGGGACCGTTTCGTGCTGAGCAAGGGCCACGCGGCCCCCTGCTACTATGCGGTCCTGGCGGAGATGGGCTTCATCAGCCGGGATGAGTTCAAGAATTTCCGCCAGCTCCACAGCATTCTCCAGGGTCACCCCGACAGCAAGAAGGTCCCCGGCGTGGACGCCGCCACCGGCTCCCTGGGCCAGGGCTGTTCCATCGCCGTGGGCATGGCCCTGGGTGCCAAGGTGCAGCATAAGGACTGCAAGGTCTATACCCTGCTGGGCGACGGCGAGTGCCAGGAGGGCCAGATTTGGGAGTCCTTCATGGCAGCGGCCCACTATCATCTGGATAACCTGACCATCATCATCGACAACAACGGCCTGCAGATCGACGGCACCAACGATGAGGTCATGTCCCTGGGCGACCTGCCCGCCAAGCTCCGGGCCTTCGGCCTGGACCTGCATGAGATCGACGGCCACGACATGGACACCATTGAGGCGGCCCTCAGCGCCCCCGCCGTCCCCGGCAAGCCCAAGTGCATCCTGGCCCACACCGTCAAGGGCAAGGGTGTCTCCTTCATGGAGAACCAGGTGGGCTGGCACGGCAAGGCCCCCAACGAGGAGCAGCGCCAGCAGGCTTTGAAGGAATTGGAGGACTGAGACCATGAGTGAAAAAATCGCAACCCGTGAAGCCTACGGCAAGGCTCTGGTAGAGCTGGGCGCCGCCAATGAGCAGGTGGTGGTGCTGGACGCCGACCTGGCCGGCGCCACTATGACCAAGCATTTCAAGGCCGCCTATCCCCAGCGCTTCTTCGACTGCGGCATTGCCGAGGCGGACATGATGAACATCGCCGCGGGCCTGTCTACCATGGGGCTGGTTCCCTTCTGCTCTACGTTTGCTATGTTCGGCGCAGGACGGGCCTATGAACAGATCCGCAACTCCATCGCCTATCCCAAGTTCAACGTGAAGATCTGCTGCTCCCACGCCGGCGTGTCCGTGGGCGAGGACGGCGGCAGCCACCAGGCCATCGAGGACATCGGTCTTATGCGCCTGATCCCCGGCATGACCGTCATCGTTCCCGCCGATGCCAAGGAGGCCCGGAAGGCCACCCTGGCCCTGGCGGAGTTCCGGGGTCCGGCCTATATGCGTCTGGCCCGTCTGGCCACCCCCGTGTTCGAGGAGGATTATCCCTTTGAGATCGGCAAGGCCAACGTCCTGCGGGAGGGCACCGACGCCGCCGTGTTTGCCTGCGGCCTGATGGTCAGCGAGACGTTGGCGGCTGCCAGGCTGCTGGAGGCCCAGGGCATCCGCATCGCGGTCATCAACGTCCACACCATCAAGCCCATTGACGCCGCCTGCGTCACCCAGTGGGCCGAAAAGTGCGGCAATGTGGTCACCGTGGAGGAGCACAGCGTCATCGGCGGCCTGGGCGACGCCGTGGCCGACGTGCTCATGGGCAAGGTCAGCTGCAAGTTCCGCAAGATCGGCGTCAACGATCAGTTCGGCCAGTCCGGCAAGGCTGCCGACGTTCTGCGGGAGTATGGACTCACCGCCGACCAGATCGCCGACCGCATCCGGGAGACTCTGTAACCTCATTCGATGCAAAAATCGGGAGAAATCGTCTGATTTCTCCCGATTTTTCTGTCCTGATATGATTATTGGGGAATGACCTGCACGATTCCCCGGGCGCAGTCCACGGACACGAAGGTGCCGTCCTTCAGGCGGCGGGTGGCGTCCGAGGCCGCCACGATGACGGGCTTATTCAGCAGCAGTCCCACGGTGGCCGTGTGACAGTCGGCGCTGGCCTCCTCGCTGACAATGGCCGCAGCCTGCCGCAGCCAGGGCAGTACCTCGTTGTTGGTATAGGGCACCACCAGCACGTCGCCGGGGTGGAACTTCTCCGGAATATCCTCCAGCGTCCGGCAGACGCACAGCGGACCGGAGGCGATCTGGCTGCCCACGCCGATGGCGTTGACCAGGGAGCCGCCCACCTGGGCGATGCGGATCATATTGGTGGTGCCGGAAATTCCCACCGGCACGCCTGCGGTGACCACCACCAGGTCCCCATGCTTCACCAGCCCCGCCTCCTGGGCGGACTGGATGGCCAGGTCTACCAGCTGATCGGTGCTGCTGGCCCGGGGCATGGTAATGGGCACCAGGCCCCAGTACAGGGCCATCTGGCGCTGGACCTGGGGGTCCAGCAGCAGGGCCACCACCGTGGCGGCAGGCCGGAAGCGGCTGACCATCTGGGCGGTAATGCCCCGCTGGCTGACGGTCAGGATGGCGTCCGCGCCGATGTCCTCCGCCGTGGTGCAGGCGGCGTGGGCCGCGGCGGCGGTGATGGACAGTCGGGTGCGCTTGGGCGTCTTGGCGGGACAGATGCGGTCGATGTTGCTTTCGGTTTTCCGGGCGATGGCGTCCATGGTCTGAACGGCCTCCACCGGGTACTTCCCTGCCGCCGTCTCGCCGGAGAGCATAATGGCGCTGGTGCCGTCATAGATGGCGTTGGCCACGTCGGTGATCTCCGCCCGGGTGGGCCGGGGATTCTCAATCATGGAGTCCAGCATCTGGGTGGCGGTGATCACGGGCTTCCCGGCGGCCACGCACTGGGCAATGATGTTCTTCTGGATAGCGGGAATCTCCGTGAAGTCGATCTCCACGCCCATGTCCCCCCGGCCACCATGATGCCGTCAGCCACGGACAGGATGTCCGCCAGATTGCTGACGCCCTCCTGGTTCTCGATTTTGGCGATGATCCGGATCCTGGAGTGATTCTTATCCAGAATGTGCCGGATCTCCCGGATATCGGCGGCAGACCGGACAAAGCTGGCGGCGATGAAATCGAACCCCTGCCGGATACCGAACAGGATATCCTCCCGGTCCCGCTGGTTCATATACGGCATGGACAGGGACACGCCGGGAACGTTGACGCCCTTCTTGTCCTTCATCACGCCGTCGTTCTCCACCCGGCACCGGATCTCCCGTTCGGTGGTCTCCAGCACCGTCAGCCGCACCAGTCCGTCGTCCAGCAGGATGGTGTCCCCGGGCTTCACGTCCTGGGGCAGCTGGGCATAGGTGATGGAGCACCGGCTCTCGTCGCCGGGAACGTCGTCGGTGGTCAGGGTAAAGCTCTGGCCGGTTTTCAGCTGCACCGGCCCGTTCTGAAAGCTCCTCAGCCGCACCTCCGGCCCCTTGGTGTCCAGCATGGCGGCCACCGGCAGATGAAGCTCCTCCCGCAGGGTCACCAGCTGGTCCAGTCGGCGCTGATGCTCGTCATAGCTGCCGTGGGAGAAATTGAACCGGGCCACGTTCATGCCCGCCTGCAGCATCTGCCGCAGCACCCCCTCCCTGTCGGTGGCCGGACCCAGGGTGCATACGATTTTTGTCTTTCTCATGGTCTTTCCTCTCTGCTCTGTTGGGGTGGCAATCCTGAAAATGCGCCCCCCTGGGCACCGGTGGGGTCACAGGGGGGACGCAAATGGGGTCCTTATCTCTCAGAATGCCTTGCCGTCGCAGCCCAGAACGTCCACGATCTTGTGGGCCACCAGCTCCTTGATGGCCTGGCGTGCGGGCTTCAGATACTGCCGGGGGTCAAAGTCCGCCGGATGCAGAGCGAAGTGCTCCCGGATGGAGGCGGTCATGGCCAGACGCAGATCGGAGTCGATGTTGATCTTGCACACGGCCAGGGAAGCGGCCTTGCGCAGCTGGTCCTCGGGCACACCGATGGCGCCGGGCATATTGCCGCCATACTGGTTTACCTTGGCCACCAGGTCCTGGGGCACGGAGGAAGAACCGTGCAGCACGATGGGGAAGCCGGGCAGACGGCGGGAAACCTCCTCCAGCACGTCGAAGCGCAGCTGGGGCTTGGTGCCGGGCTTGAACTTATAAGCGCCGTGGCTGGTGCCGATGGCGATGGCCAGAGAGTCGCACCCGGTCTTGGACACGAACTCCTCCACCTCCTCGGGGTGGGTATAGGAGGAATCCTCGGCGGACACGTTGACCTCATCCTCGATGCCGGCCAGGGTACCCAGCTCGGCCTCCACCACCACGCCGTGGTCATGGGCATACTCCACCACCTGACGGGTCAGGGCGATGTTCTCGGCAAAGGGCTTGGAGGAGGCGTCGATCATCACGGAGGTGAAGCCGTCCTCAATGCAGGACTTGCACAGCTCGAAGCTGTCGCCGTGGTCCAGGTGCAGGGCGATGGGCAGGCCGGTCTCGATGACGGCGGCCTCCACCAGCTTCTTCAGATAGGTGCGGTTGGCATAGGCCCGGGCGCCCTTGGACACCTGCAGGATCAGGGGGGCCTTCAGCTCGGCAGCGGCCTCGGTGATGCCCTGAATGATCTCCATGTTGTTCACGTTGAAGGCGCCGATGGCGTAACCGCCGTTATAGGCCTTCTCGAACATTTCCTTTGTTGTAACCAGTGGCATAATAAATCGCTCCTTTTGAAAATTTGGTCTTGACTTGTATGGAATGATTGGGATAAGATGTACATATGCATTGTACCACATTTTTTCTTTTTTGCAAGCCCCGATGGTTTACTTTATCAATCTTTTATGATAAAATATTCCGCACGGCAAGAAAATTCTACTGGGAGGTAGTCAATCATGAAAGAATTAAAAGGTGCCTGTATCATCGGTCAGTCCGGCGGGCCCACGTCTGTGATCAACGCCAGTGCCTACGGCGTCATTGACACGGCCCTGAAATCCGGTGTCATCACCCAGGTGCTGGGCGCGGAGCACGGCATCAAGGGCGTTCTCAGCGACCGTCTGTTCGACATGGGTCTGGAGGATCCCGAGGAGCTGCGTCTTCTGAAATACACCCCCTCCTCCGCCCTGGGCTCCTGCCGCTATAAGATCGCCGATCCTGAGGTGGACGATACCGATTATCGCCGGATCCTGGAGGTGTTCAAGAAGCACAATGTCCGCTACTTCTTCTATAACGGCGGCAACGACTCCATGGACACCTGCAACAAGATCAATCAGTATATGCAGTCCGTGGGCTACGAATGCCGGGTCATGGGCGTTCCCAAGACCATCGACAACGACCTGTTCGGCACGGATCACTGCCCCGGCTATGCCTCCGCCGCCAAGTACATCGCCACCTCCCTGATGGAGGTGAACCTGGACGCCCATGTGTACGACACCGGCATGATCGTGGTTATGGAGATCATGGGCCGCCACGCCGGCTGGCTGACGGCCGCCGCCGCCCTGGCCGGTGAATACGGCGCAGGCCCCGACTTGATCTACCTGCCCGAGGTGGACTTCAGCATGACCCAGTTTATTGAGGATGTCAAGCGCGTATACGCCGAAAAGGGCTCCTGCATCGTGGCCGTGTCCGAGGGCATCCACTATGAGGACGGCGGCTTCGTCTCCGAGGCCAAGGTGGCCGCCAACGACGGCTTCGGCCATGCCCAGCTGGGCGGTCTGGCCGCCATGCTGGCCCAGGTGCTGAAGGAGGAAACCGGCGCCAAGGTCCGGGGCATCGAGCTGAACCTGCTGCAGCGCTGCGGCGCACATCTGGCCTCCGAAACCGATATCGAGGAGTCCTACATGGCCGGTAAGGCCGCCGTGGAAAACGCCATCAACGGCATCAACGGCCGCATGATCGGCTTCGAGCGCGGCATCCGGGACGGCAAGTACGCCTGCAAGACCAAGCTCATCCCGCTGATGGAGGTGGCCAACACCGAAAAGAAGGTTCCCCGGGAGTGGATCAACGAGGCCGGCAACGGCGTGAACCACCAGTTTGTGGAGTACGCGCTGCCCCTGATCCAGGGCGAGCCGGACCTGCCCAAGGTGGACTCCCTGCCCCGCTTTGCCCATCTGAAGAAGATCCTGGCCAAGTAAATCCCCGTTTCAACGATCCCCTGGCGCTTACGCGCCAGGGGATTTTTAACTTTTTCTGCAAAGTGAAAATGCTTTATAGCTTTGTCAGATGCGCGCCTGCGGCCTTCAGCATGAGCCGCTTGGTGCCCACCCGGTCGAAGGCCACCTCTACCAGGGCATCGCCGCCCATGGGCCGCACGCTTAGGACCATCCCCTGGCCGAAGGCGCTGTGCCGCACCCCGTCGCCGGGCTGCAGCGGCAGCAGCGGTGCGGAGACCGCCGCCGGACGCACCGGGCGCTCCGGGTGTGCCGGACGCTCCGTCCCGGGCCGCGCCTCCCGCTGCGGCGCATAGGCAGGCCCATCGCCGAAATCGTCCCAGGAGGACGTCGGACGGGGCTCGGGCTTCCCCAGCCACTCCATGTTCTCCTCCGGGATCTCCTTCAGAAACCGGGAGGGCATGCAGGGAGTGGTGCGGCCGAACAGCATCCGCTGCCGGGCGTTGGTCAGGGTCAGCTTCTCCTTGGCCCGGGTCATGGCCACATAGCACAGCCGCCGCTCCTCCTCCATTTCCTCCGGCTCTCCCATGGCGCGATTCCCCGGGAAAAGCCCGTCCTCCATGCCTACCACGAACACGCTGGGAAATTCCAGCCCCTTGGCGCTGTGCATGGTCATCAGCGTCACGCAGTTGTCCCCGGCCTCCTGGCTGTCCAGGTCCGTATACAGGGCCACCTCGTCCAGGAAGCCCGACAGGGTGGGATTCTCCGGATCGTTTTCCAGGAAGGCCTGGATACTGGAGCTGAGCTCCTCCACGTTTTCCAGGCGGCCCCGGCTCTCCATATCGTTCTTCTCCTGGAGCATCCCCACATAGCCGCTGCGGCGGCACACATATTCATAGAACTCCACCAGGCCCATATCGTCCGCCTGGCGGCGCATTTCGTCGATCATTGCTGTAAAGGCCGTCAGCTTGCCAGCACTTGCCTTCAGCTGGGGATAGTCTCCCGCCCGCCGCAGAACCTCCATCAGCGGCAGACTCTCCTCCGTGGCGATGACCTGGGCCTTGTCCATGGTGGCCGCGCCGATCTTCCGGGCGGGTACGTTGACGATCCGCCGCAGCCGCAGGTCGTCGGTGGGGTTGTTGATGACGCACAGATACGCCAGCATGTCCTTCACCTCGGCCCGGTCGAAGAACTTGGTGCCGCCGATGATCTTATAGGGCACGCCGTTGCGCTTGAAGGCATACTCCAGGGCGTTGGACTGGGCGTTCATGCGGTACAGCACGGCGTTGTCCTTCCAGTTCACCCCCCGGCGATAGTTCATCATGATTTGCCCCACCACATAGTTGGCCTCGTCTCCCTCATTGAAGCAGGTCTTCACGGTGACCACCTCCCCCGCCCCGTTCTCGGTCCACAGGGTCTTGCCCTTGCGGCCCACGTTGTGGCGGATCACGGCGTTGGCGGCGTCCAGAATATTCTGGGTGGAGCGGTAGTTCTGCTCCAGCCGGATGGTCCTGGCCCCGGCGTACTGCTTTTCAAAGCTGAGGATGTTCTCGATGTTGGCCCCCCGGAAGCGATAGATGCTCTGGTCGTCGTCGCCTACCACGCAGATGTTCTTCCGTCCCCCGGCCAGCAGGCTGGCCAGCATATACTGCATGTGGTTGGTGTCCTGATACTCGTCGATGAGGACATAGCGGAACTTGTTCCGGTAATATTCCAGGGTCTGGCGGTCCGACTGCAAAAGCTCCACCGTGAGCAGGATGATGTCGTCAAAGTCCAGGGCATTGGCGTCCCGCAGGCGGCGGTTATAGGCGGCATAGACCCGGCCCATCCGCACCCGTCTCCAGTCGCCCCGCTGTTCCCACAGCTGGCTGAACTCCTCGGGCATCATCATGGCGTCCTTGGCGTTGGAGATCACCGACAGCACCTCCCGCACCGGGAAGGTCTTTTCCTCCAGCCCCATCTCCTTGAGGATGTCCTTGATGACCCGCTTGCTGTCGTCGGTGTCGTAAATGGTAAAGCTGCGGTCGAAGCCGATTTTGTCGATGTCCCGGCGCAGGATGCGGACACAGGCCGAGTGGAAGGTGGCGGCCCACACGTCCCGGGCCTCCTCCCCCAGCATCTTCTCCAGCCGGTCCTTCAGCTCGTTGGCGGCCTTGTTGGTGAAGGTGATGGCCAGCACCTCCCAGGGGCGGGCAGGCTCCACGGCGCAGAGATACTGCATCAGCGGCCGCTGCTCCGGGTCCGGCCGGGCGGCATACTGCTCCAGAAATTCCACCTCGTCCCGGGAAATTGGCAGCGGTATCTCATCTGTGTCGCTGCCCCGGCCATAGCGCAGGAGGTTCGCCACCCGGTTGATCAGCACCGTGGTCTTGCCGGACCCGGCCCCCGCCAGCAGCAGCAGCGGTCCCTCGGTGGTCAGAACCCCCTCCAGCTGCCGGGGATTCAGGTGCGCATAATCCGTGGCAATGGCCCTTGTCCGGGCCTCAATAAATCGTTTCTCCAGGTCGTTCATAGTGTTCCTTCCCCTGTCTGTATTCTTGTCTCTCATTTTAATACAATTTTCGCCTCCGGTCAACCGCTCTGCAAAGTTTGTCGAATTTTTGTTCGATTATCTCTTGACAAGAACGTCTGTTCGATTTATAATACCGATAGAACAAATGTTTTTGGAGGCGTTCCCTATGACGACTTTTGGATTTATTGTGATGCTGCTGGGTGCCGGTGCTTTCTCCGCCGGGGTTATCCGTCTGGCGGACTGGATTGACCAGCCCCGTCCTCGCCGCCGCACCGCCTGAGGCCGCCGGTCATGGAACTGCTGGATAAGCTGGCCATCCTGGCCGATGCGGCCAAATATGACGCGGCCTGCACCTCCAGCGGCGTTCGCCGGGGCTCCCGGCCGGGCATGATCGGCAACACCAGCTCCTCCCTGGCAGGCTGCTGCCACAGCTTCTCTGCCGACGGGCGCTGCATCACCCTGCTGAAGGTGCTGATGACCAACCGTTGCGTCTACGACTGCAAATACTGCGTCAACCGCCGGTCCCACGATACCCGCCGGGCGGCCTTCACCCCCCGGGAGCTGGCGGAGCTGACCATCGGGTTCTACCGGCGCAATTATATCGAGGGCCTGTTCCTGTCCTCCGGCGTCCTGCGCAGCCCCGACTACACCACCGAACAGATGATCGAGTGTCTGCGCCTGCTGCGGCAGGAATACCGGTTCAACGGATATATCCACGCCAAAGCCATCCCCGGCACGTCCCCGGAGCTGGTGCAGCAGCTGGGCCTGCTGGCGGACCGGCTCAGCGTCAATATCGAGCTTCCCTCCCAGGAGGGGCTGCAGACCCTGGCCCCGGATAAAAACAAGCAGGCCATCCTGCGGCCTATGGCCCTCATCCGGGACCGGACCGCCCAGAGCAAGGCGGAGCTGGTGCAGTATAAGCACGCCCCGGTCTTTGCCCCGGCGGGCCAGAGCACCCAGCTCATCGTCGGCGCTACCCGGGACACGGACCGGCATATTCTGCACCTGACAGAATCCCTGTACCAAAAATACAGATTGAAACGCGTGTTCTACTCCGCCTATGTTCCGGTGGTGGAAAACGCCCTTCTGCCCTCTCTGGACACCAAGCCGCCCCTGCTGCGGGAGCACCGGCTATACCAGGCGGACTGGCTGCTGCGGTTTTACGGCTTTAAGGCCCAAGAGCTGCTGGACGAGGCCCACCCGGACTTCAATCCCCTGCTGGACCCCAAGTGCCATTGGGCCCTGTGCCACCTGGAGCAGTTCCCGGTGGAGATCCGCAAGGCGGACCTGGAGACTCTGCTGCGGGTGCCGGGCATCGGACCGGTCAGCGCCCGGCGCATCGTCTCCGCCCGTCGGCAGACTCCTCTGCGGCTGGAGGACCTGCCCAAGCTGGGCGTGGTGCTGAAGCGGGCGCAGTTCTTCGTCACCTGCGGCGGCCGTATGCGCCCGGGGCTTCACTTCTCTGCCGCCACCCTGTCCCGCCAGCTGGAGGCCATGGAGCGGGGCCAGCTGCCGCCCCAGGAATGCCGGCAGCTGTCGCTGTTCGATGCCGGGTGACGCCATGGAGGATGTGATTTTTCAATATGACGGCAGCTTCCCCGGCTTCCTGTGCTGCGTGTTCGACAGCTATGCCCATAAAGAATTCCCCATCGCCTTTTACAGCGATGAGGAATGCGTCTCCCTGTATCCGGTGCGGGTGGTGGTTACCCGCCGGGACCATAGCCAGCGGGTGTACGACAGTTTGCAGCGCCTGTCCCCTCCGGCTCTGAAGGTCCTGCGCCGGGCCTGGCTGACCTGTCTGGAGGACAAGGAGCTTCGCCTGTACGCCTTCATCCGCAAGCTGTACGACCAGGGGCCTGGCTTTATGCGCAGCAAGGCCGACGATGTGTACTACCCCATCGCCTGCGCCCTGCGTCACCTGGGCGGTGAACTGGAAAAGCTGCGGGGCTTCGTGCGTTTTTCCGATTACAACGGCATCCTGGGCGGCGAGATCGAGCCAAAGAACCGGGTGCTTCCTCTGCTGGCCAACCACTTCTGCAGCCGCATGGCCGGGGAGTCCTTCTTCCTGTATGACCGCACCCACCGGGAGCTGCTGCTGTACACCAAGGGCCAGCGCCGCATCGTCCCGGTGGAAAGCCTGACGCTGGAGCTGCCCGGCCCGGAGGAGCTTCAGTACCGTGCCCTGTGGCAGGAGTTTTTCCGCACCGTATCCATCCGGGAGCGGACCAACCCCCGCTGTCAGAACTCGTTTCTCCCCAAACGGTATCGGGGCGTCATGACGGAATTTCTTCCGGTGGACTACGAGGGCCTCAGCCGTCCAGCAGCTGCCGGAGATCTGCCAGCCCCCGGCGCTCCAGCCGGGATATCTGCACCTGGGACACCCCCAGGATCCGGGCCGTCTGCTCCTGGGTCAGCCCCTTGAAGAAGCGCAGCAGGATGGTCATTTTCTCCCGCTCCGGCAGCTGATCGATGGCCTCCCGCAGGGCGATGTGCTCCACCATACGATCCTCCGGGCTGTCGGTGCCCAGGGTGGACTCCAGGGTCAGCCCCTCCGCCGTCTCCTGCTGCAGGGACTCCGGCGCGCCGGTGGCCAGCTCAACGCTAGCGATCTCCTCCGGCGTCAGCCCCGTCTCCTCCGCCAGCTCCGACAGCCGTGGATCCCGGCCCAGCCGGTGCCGCAGCCGCTCCCGGGCCGCGGCCAGGGCCTGCCCCTTTTCCCGGATGCTCCGTCCCACCTTTATCGCGCCGTTGTCCCGCAAAAAACGCCGTATCTCCCCAGCGATTTTCGGGACAGCATAGGTGGAAAACTGCGTTCCGTACGTCAGGTCAAACCCCTTTACAGCTTTGATGAATCCAATGCATCCCAGCTGATACAGGTCGTCCGTCTCCACCCCACAGCCATAATACCGCCGCACAATGCTCCAGATCAGTCCGCTGTTTTCCAGCAGCACCTGCTCGCAGGCCTCGTCGTCGCCGTTTTGGGCCCGGTCCAGCAGCGTGAACAGCTGCCCGCCGCTCATCGCCGGCCGGACAGGCGCGGGGCGATGCGCTTGCGCATGGACACGGTGGTGCCCTTCCCCGGCGCGGACTTCACCGTCAGCCGGTCCATAAAGCTCTCCATAATGGTAAAGCCCATGCCGCTGCGCTCCTGGCCGCCGGTGGTGAACAGCGGCTGCCGGGCCTGGCGGATGTCGTCGATGCCCCGGCCCCAGTCCCGCACCGTCAGCTCCAGCACGCCGCCTTCCAGAATGCGTAGCTTCATCACGATTTTCCCCAGCTCGTCCGGATAGGCGTGGACGATGGCGTTGGTCACCGCCTCGCTGACGGCGGTTTTGATGTCCCCGATCTCGTCCAGCGTCGGGTCCAGCTGGGCGACAAAGGACGCCGCCGCCATGCGGGCAAAGCCCTCGTTGGCGCTGCGGCTGAGAAATTCCAGGGTCACATAGTTTTCGGCCTTCATCTTATGTACCTCCTCTCTATTCCACGGTGACAAAGCGGTCCAGGCCCGCGGCGTCCAGCACCTTCCTCGCCTGGGGCCTCACGCCCCGCAGCGTCACGGCGCCGCCCAGGTCCCGCACGCGCTGCCGGACCCGCATGACCACCGCGATACCGGAGCTGTCCATAAACGTCACCCCGGACCAGTCCAGCACCAGCCGCAGCGGCAGCGCCGCCTCGATGGCCCGGTCCAGCCGGCCCCCGATCTCCCGGGCGGCGTGGTGGTCCAGCTCCCCGATCAGGGCGATCTCCAGGCACCGTTCTTCCTGTCTGACCGTCATTTCCATGCCGATTCACTCCCTTATCATCCGCCCTGTGCTCCAGGGTTTTTGTGCGTTCAGAATACAATCTTCTCCGCAGGCCCCGAGACCCTCGGGGCCTGAAAAAAATCACCGCAGATCATTCGATCTGCGGTGATTATCAGCTTGTCAATTTTTTTGACAAGCTGAGTACGTTTTTTCAGAACTTTATAAAGTTCTGAAAAAACCTGATTGCAAACGAAAGACACCCCGGATGGGTTTCTTTCGTAACTATCTTCCTTTCCGAAAACGAAAACCGCCGGATTCTCTTGATAGCAGCAATCAGCGCAGATCATTCAATCTGCGGTGATTGTATCATATTGGGGATTTCGTTTTCTGTCGGAAGCCGCCGGGGCGGGAAAAATCAGCCGCGCATGGCCTGGGCGGATTCCTCCAGCTTGGCGATCAGGGCCCGGGCCTTATCGGCCTTCTCCCGCTCGGCGTTGACCACCGCCTCGGGGGCCTTGGACACGAAGCTCTCGTTCTGCAGCTTCTTCTCGATGCGCTCCAGGTTCTCCCGGGCCTTGGTCAGCTCCTTCTGGATGCGCTCCAGCTCCTTCTCAATATCCACCAGCTCCGCCAGAGGCAGGTACATGGTGGCATCGTGAGTGGACACCGTCACCATACCGTTCAGGTCCTGGGGCGCCTGGCTGCCCACCTCCACCTCGCTGGCATAGGCCAGACGGGTGATGAAGTTCTGGCCGCCGGCGTAGATCTCCGGGGTCTGGCTGGCGATGATGATCTTGGCCTTCCGGGACGGCGGCACATTCATCTCGGCCCGGCGGGCACGGACGGCGGAAATGGCGTCCTTCACGGCCTCCATGGCCTGCTCCTCCCGGGCGAAGGCGAACTCCTCCCGATAGGTGGGCCACTGCGCCCGGATCAGATAGTCGCCCTGGTGGGGCAGCGCCTGCCAGATCTCCTCGGTGATGAAGGGCATGAAGGGATGCAGCAGCTCCAGCACCCGCAGCAGCACATAGCACAGCACGTTCTGGGCGGCCAGCTTGGCCTCCTCGTCCTCGCCGTACAGGCGGGTCTTGGTCAGCTCGATATACCAGTCGCAGTAGGTGTCCCAGATGAAGTCGTAGATCTTGGCGGAGGCCACGCCCAGCTCATAGGCCTCCATGTTGTCGGTGACCTCGCGGATCAGGGTGTTCAGCTTGCTGAGGACCCACTTGTCCTCCAGCTCCAGCTTCTCCGGCAGCTCCACCTGGTCGATGGTCAGGTTCATCATCACATAGCGGGAGGCGTTCCAGATCTTATTGGCGAAGTTGCGCATCGCCTCGCACTTCTCCACGAAGAAGCGCATATCATTGCCGGGGCTGTTGCCGGTGATCAGGTTGAAGCGCAGGGCGTCCGCGCCGAACTTGTCCGCCATCTCCAGGGGGTCGATGCCGTTGCCCAGGGACTTGGACATCTTGCGGCCCTTGTCGTCCCGGACCAGACCGTGAATCAGAACGGTCTTGAAGGGCTCCTGCTTCATCTGCTCCATGCCGGAGAAGATCATGCGGGCCACCCAGAAGAAGATGATGTCATACCCGGTGACCAGCACGGAGGTGGGGTACCAATACTGCAGGTCCTTGGCGTCCTTGTCGGGCCAGCCCAGGGTGGAGAAGGGCCACAGAGCGGAGCTGAACCAGGTGTCCAGCACGTCCTCCTCCCGGGTCAGATGGGTGCTGCCGCACTTTTCGCAGCGGGTGGGGTCCTCCCGGCTGACGTTGATGTGGCCGCAGTCGTCGCAGGTCCAGGCGGGGATCTGGTGGCCCCACCACAGCTGGCGGGAGATGCACCAGTCATGGACATTCTCCATCCAGTTGGTATAGGTCTTGGTAAAGCGCTCCGGCACGAACTTGATGGTGCCGTCCTTCACCACCCGGATGGCCTCCTTGGCCAGGGGCTCCATCTTCACGAACCACTGGGCGGAGATCAGCGGCTCCACGTCGTTGTGGCAGCGGTAGCAGGTGCCCACGTTGTGGGAATAATCCTCGGTCTTGATGAGGTAGCCCTGCTCCTCCAGGTCCTTGACGATGGCCTTGCGGCACTCGTAGCGGTCCATGCCGTTGTACTTGCCGCCGTTTTCGTTGATGGTGCCATCGTCGGCGATGACCCGGATCACCTCCAGGTTGTGCCGCAGGCCCACCTCAAAGTCGTTGGGGTCGTGGGCCGGGGTCATCTTCACCGCGCCGGTGCCGAAGCCGATCTCGCAGTATTCGTCGCCCACGATGGGGATCTCCCGGTTCATAATGGGCAGGATGCAGGTCTTGCCGATGAGGTGCTTGAACTTCTCGTCCTCGGGGTTCACGGCCACGCCGGTGTCGCCCATCATGGTCTCCGGGCGGGTGGTGGCCACCACGATGTCGCCGCTGCCGTCGGCCAGGGGGTAACGAATATACCACAGGTGGCCGGGCTTGTCGGTGTACTCCACCTCGGCGTCGGACAGAGCCGTCAGGCAGTGGGGGCACCAGTTGATGATGCGGCTGCCCTTATAGATCAGGCCCTTGTCATACAGCTCGCAGAAGGTCTCCCGGACGGCCCTGGAGCAGCCCTCGTCCATGGTGAAGCGGGACCGGTCCCAGTCGCAGGAGGAGCCCATCTTCTTCTGCTGCTCCACAATGCGGTTGCCGTACTTCTCCTTCCAGGCCCACACGCGCTCCAGGAACTTCTCCCGGCCCAGGTCATAGCGGGTCAGGCCCTCCTGGCGCAGGTTCTCCTCCACCTTGATCTGGGTGGCGATACCGGCGTGGTCCGTGCCGGGCAGCCACAGGGCCTCATTCCCCTGCATCCGCTTGAAGCGGATGAGGATGTCCTGCAGGGTGGCGTCCATGGCGTGGCCCATGTGCAGCTGGCCGGTGACGTTGGGGGGCGGCATCACGATGGAAAAGGGCTTCTTGTCGGGATTCGGCTCCGCCTTGAAGCAGCCGCCGTCCATCCACATCTGGTAGATCCGGGGCTCCACCTGCCGGGGATCGTACACCTTGGGTAATTCTTTGCGCATAGCTATTCTCCTTGTCTGAGTATTTGGCAAAACAAAAAGGCCCGCTCCGTTTTGCCATGGCAAAACAGGGCGAACCGTAAAAAGTCCGTGGTACCACCTGTATTCGGGAAATCCCGCACTCATGGGCGCAGAAAACGCCCTGTCCCGATAACGGAGGACATGCCGTTGCAGCCTACTGTCAGTTCAGCCCAAGGCTCCGGGACGACTTGGGCGGCGCGTCACGGGAGCTTCCACCAACCGCTCCCTCTCTCGGCATCCGCAGACCGCCTACTGCTTCCCATCACAGCCGCTTTCAATATGTGGGCATTTTACACCATTCCCGGAAAATTGTCAACCATTCCTTTGCCCGGGATTCAGAATTTGTTCAAAATCCCGCCGCATACTTGATTTGTTCACAAAATTATGGTATAAATTCTTCTATATTTTATCCGAGGAGGCTGTGCCATCCATGAAAAAGACCCTGCGGGACTATCTGCCCATCCTGCTGATGCTGCTGTGCACGGCAGGCTTCGGCATCCTGCTGCTGACAGGCGTGCTGGACCTGAACACCATCCCCCAGCTGGTGGACCACCGGCCCGGTCTGGCGGTGGCGGTGATCCTGGCGCTGTTTGCGGTGAAGGGCATCTCCGGCGTGGTGGTATACAACGCTCTGGTGGTGGTTGTGTCGCTGATCTTCCCGCTTCCGGCGGCCCTGGCCATCAACGCCGTGGGCACGGTCCTGTGCCTGTCCATCTCCTATTGGATCGGACGCTCCACCCGCACCGAGAGCCTGGAGGGCCTGCTGAACAAGCACCCCAAGCTCCGGAAATATTTCACCGCCACCCAGGAATACGGCTTTGTCTCCTGCTTCGCCATCCATATGCTGGGGCTGAACATGGAGGTGCTGGGGGTGCTGTTCGGCATGATGCGGCTGAATTACTGGTCGTATCTGGCCTCGTCGTGGCTGGCCATCATGCCGGGCATGGTGTGCTTCTGCATTCTGGGCAACAACCTGGATTTCCGCAATCCGGTGTTCTGGGCCCTGCTGATTGCGGACGGTCTGCTGATTCTGGGCGCCCTGTGGTACACCCGGCACAAGCTGGGTCAGTCCTCCAAGCGCACCTGAAGCAGCTCGTTCTCCTCCGCCGCGTCCCGCAGCACCGCCAGCGCCCGCTGCATATAGTCCTCCTCCGGCCAGTTCTCCACATGGATGGTGGTGGGCACGGACAGGTCCGTCAGGCAGTCATACAGGGCGTCCAGGCTGCGGCCGTACCATTCCGGCAGCTCCAGCGCCTCCGACAGGGCGTCGTGCAGCTGTTCCCGGTTGGTGATGTCATTTCCGTTCAGGTGGATCTGCATAGTCATTCTCCTCCATACAGCAGTTCAAAGGTCTTATAGTGGTCGCCGGTGTAGTAGATCAGGCCGTCGTTGGAAAACACGATGCGCTCAGCTCCCCGGGAATCGGCCCCCAGGGTGTTGATGTCGCACTCGGTCCAGGTGCGGCCGTTGGCCTCCGGCAGCAGGCCCTCATAGTTGCCGAACCGGCTGCCGCCGATGCAGCAGCCCGGGGCATAAGGCTCCAGGGAGCCTCCGGTCCAGCCCAGCTGCTGGGCCTCTTTTTTTGTGATGAAATTGTCCGGCAGGCGGCCGTACAGGTGGATATACAGCGCCACATCCTCTTTTGTGGTGTATGTACCCCCCTGCGCCAGCTGCTCCTGCTTCGGGTCGGCCGGCGGGTCCTGCTCCTCCGGCAGCATCACAAAGCTGCACGCCGTCAGGGACAGCGCCATCACCAGCGCCAGCAGAAGCGCCGTCAATTTTTTCATGGAATTCCCCCCTTTCCGTGTTTTGTCAGTATAACATATCCCGCTCCGTTGTGCAACCGAAACAATTCCCCTCCGGTGATTTTCCGGCTTTTGCCGCATTTCGCACAAGGTAGCGAGATGAAGTCGTTTCGTTCATATGACGCATAATGATCCCGCTTCATCGCAAAAATAACATCAGAGGCCCCAAAAAAGCCGCCGGTTCAGGAACCGGCGGCTTTTTTCAGCGCTGATACTCAAATTCCAGGTTGTACATGGACACAATGTCGCCGTCCTGGATGCCCATGCGCTCCAGCTGGTCAAACAGGCCGGACTGGCGCAGCATCTTGTCGAAGTACATGCGGCTCTCGTAGTCGGAGAAGTTGATGTTGGCCATAAGGCGCTGAAGCCACGGGCCCTCCACCAGCCAGGTGTTGTCCTCCTGCTGGATGTTGAGAGGCTCGGAGGTGTCGATCTGGGGCGGGCGGGGGACATACTCCGGCTCGTACACCGCCACCGGCGGCAGCTCCGCCAGCCGGGCGGCAATGGCCTGCACCAGCTCCCGGGTACCCTGGTGGGTGGCGGCGGACATGGCCATGAACGTGTAGCCCGCCTCCTCCACATGGGCACGGAAGGCGTCCAGCTGGGCGGGGTCCGCCAGCAGGTCCGTCTTGTTGGCCACCACGATCTGGGGCCGGTCCGCCAGCTCCGGACTGTACTGCCGCAGCTCCTGGTTGATGGCGTCAAAGTCGGCGATGGGGTCCCGGCCCTCGCTGCCGGACACGTCCACCAGGTGGACCAGCAGGCGGCAGCGGTCGATGTGCCGCAGGAAGTCGTGGCCCAGGCCCGCGCCCTCGCTGGCCCCCTCGATGATGCCGGGGATATCGGCCATGACGAAGGACACGCCCTCGTCCACATACACCACGCCCAGGTTGGGGTACAGGGTGGTGAAGTGGTAGTTGGCGATTTTGGGGTGGGCCTTGGACACCACGCTCAGCAGGGTGCTCTTTCCCACGTTGGGGAAGCCCACCAGTCCCACGTCCGCCAGCAGCTTCAGCTCCAGCACCACGTCGTGGCTCTCGCCGGGCAGGCCCGCCTTGGCAAAGCGGGGCACCTGACGGGTGGGGGTGGCGAAATGCTGGTTGCCCCAGCCGCCCCGGCCGCCCTTGCACAGCACAAAGGGCTGGTCGTCGGACATATCCTTGATGATCTCGCCGGTTTCGGCGTCCCGGATCAGGGTGCCCCGGGGCACGCGGATGGTCAGACTCTGGCCGTCCTTGCCGCTTTTGCGGCCGCCCTGGCCGTCTACACCGTTGGCCGCCACATATTTGCGCTTATAGCGGAAGTCCATCAGCGTGGACATATTGTCGTCCACCCGGACGATGATGCTGCCGCCGTCGCCGCCGTCACCGCCGTCGGGGCCGCCTGCGGCGATGTATTTTTCCCGGTGAAAGGCAACGGCTCCGTTGCCGCCGTTTCCGGCCCGGACGGTGATGCGGGCCTTATCAATGAATCCATTTGCCATATCGTTACCTCATCTGAAAGAATACGCTTTTATTTTACCCATTTTACAGGAAAAACGCCGCCCCGTCAAGACGCCTGCTTCCCTGACGACGACTCTTTTTCAGGGAAAGCGCAAAAAATGCTTGCAAAACCGGCTCGGATGTGATACCCTATCATGGCATAAAAAGGGCGGTCCTCTGCCGCCGGTGTCCGGAACGAGTCGGACGCCGCATACATGACGGCACGAACGCCTATATAAACAGGAGGAAATATCCATGGATCTGATCAAAGCACTGAACAAAGAGCAGCTGGAGAAGGAAGTCCCCCAGGTGCAGGTGGGCGATACCGTCCGCGTGCACGTGAAGGTCAAGGAAGGCGCCCGCGAGCGTATCCAGGTCTTCGAGGGCACCGTCATTGCCAAGAAGCATGGCGGCATTGAGGAGACCTTCACCGTCCGTCGTATCTCCTACGGCGTGGGCGTGGAAAAGGTGTTCCCCGTGCACTCCCCCTCCATCGCCACCATCGAAGTGGTCCGCCACGGCTTCGTGCGCCGCGCCAAGCTGTACTATCTGCGTGACCGCGTTGGTAAGGCTGCCAAGGTCAAGGAGAAGCTGTAAGCTGTATCCCCCGAAAAAAGAACGAACGCCCGCAGACAGCGGGCGTTTTTTCTTTTGCCAAGCGGCGGAAAATATGATATAATTTCTTAGTTACGAAGGAAATACGAGAGGTGAACGACATGCAGGTTGATAATCTGAGCTGGTTCCCCGGGCACATGACCAAGACCCGGCGGATGATCACGGCGGAGATCAAAAATATGGACGCCGTGTGCGAGATTCTGGACGCGCGCATTCCCCTGTCCAGCCGGAACCCGGATGTGGACGAGCTGACGGCGGGCAAGCCCCGGCTGGTGGTCCTGAACCGGGTGGACCAGGCGGACCCCGGCGAGACCCGGCGCTGGACGGCTTATTTCCGGGAAAAGGGCTATGCTGTGCTGGAGGCCAATGCCAAGGGCGGCGCAGGCACCGCCCAGTTTGCCGCCGCTGTCCGGGAGCTGCTGCGGGACAAGCTGGCCGCCTGGGCCCAGCGGGGCCAGGCGGGCCGCACCGTGCGGGTCATGGTGCTGGGAATCCCCAACGTGGGCAAGTCCACCTTTATTAATAAGGTAGCCCGCCGCAAAACCGCCCGTGCCGAGGACCGGCCCGGCGTTACCCGCAGCAAGCAGTGGGTGCCGGTGGACAGCACTCTGGAGCTGCTGGACACCCCGGGCATTCTGTGGCCCCGGTTTGACGACCCGGAGGTGGGCAAGCGCCTGGCCTTCACCGGCGCCATCAAGGACGACGTGGTAGACATGGAGGAACTGGCCTGCTATCTCATGGACTATCTGGGCCGGCGGTATGCGCCGGTGCTGGAGGAGCGGTACAAGATCGACGTGCAGCCGGAGGACAGCGGATATGACCTGCTGGAGAAGGCCGGGCGGAAGCGGGGCTTCCTTATGCGGGGGGCCCAGGTGGACACCCAGCGCATGGCCCGGGTTCTGCTGGACGAGTTCCGGGGCGGCAAGCTGGGCCGGTTCACCCTGGAGACGGTGGAGGATGCGCAATGAAGCCGGATGAATCCCTGGAGCAGGCGGCCCGGCAGCGGGGCTATGCCGTTGTGTGCGGCTGTGACGAGGCCGGTGCAGGACCCCTGATGGGTCCCGTGTGCGCGGGAGCGGTGATTTTGCCGCCGGGCTGCAATATCCCGGGGCTGGACGACTCCAAGAAGCTGACGGAGAAGAAGCGCGAGGCCCTGTACGGCGTCATCACCGAAAGGGCCATCGCCTGGGCCGTGGCCTCCGTCAGCGCGGCGGAGATCGACGCCACGGATATTTTAAGCGCCCGGATCCGGGCCATGGCGCTGGCCATCGAGGCCCTGACCCTCCGCCCGGACTACGTTCTGATCGACGGCAACCGGGACCATGGGCGGTGCGCCTCCATCGACCTCCCCCATGAGACGGTGGTAGGCGGCGACGGACGCAGCGTATCCATTGCGGCGGCGTCCATCCTGGCCAAGGTCACCCGGGACCGGTACGTGACGCAGGTGCTGGACCGGGAATATCCCCAGTATCTGTTTGCCCAGCACAAGGGCTACGGCACGAAGCTGCACTACGCCATGCTGGACCAATACGGTCCCTGCCCGGAGCACCGGCAGTCGTTTCTGAAAAAGTGGAAGGAGCGGCAGTCATGAGCCGGGCCGAGGGCACCTGGGGCGAGGCGGAGGTGGCCAACTATCTGCGCCGCCGGGGCTACACCCTGCTGGCCCACGGGTTTCACTGCCGGTTCGGGGAGATCGACCTGATCGCCCGGAAGGACGGCGTGCTGTGCTTCGTGGAGGTCAAGACCCGGACGAATTTGTCCTGTGGCCTGCCCCGGGAGTATGTGACCCCAAAAAAGCAGGAGCGGCTGCGGAAAACGGCGGCCTGGTACCTGATGGTGAAGGACCTGGACTGCCCCGCCCGCTTCGACGTGGCGGAGGTGTACGCTGAGGGTCCGCATCCCCAAAAGGCCAGCCGCATAGAGTACATTGAGAACGCATTCTGAGGTGACGTATGGAACATATTCCCTATTTTGACGCGCATTGCGATACCATTTACCGGTGCCTGCGGACCGGAGCGCAGCTGCGGGAAAACGATGGTCATCTGGATCTGCACCGGGCGTCGAGCTTCGGGCGGTTCGCCCAGGTGTTCGCCCTGTATCAGGACCCGGAGGAGCTTCCCCGGGGCAGCACCATGGTCCGGGAGGGCCGCCTGCTTCACCGGCGGTTTTTACAGGAGATGGAGCAGAACCGGGACGTCATCGTCCCCTGCCGCACCGGCGCAGAGGTGGACCGTGCTGCGGCAGACGGGAAAATGGCGGCGATTCTCTCCATAGAGGGGGCCGAGCTCATAGGCTGCGACCCGGGACAGGTGGAGACGGCGGCGGAATGGGGTGTGCGGTTTCTCAACCCCGTGTGGAATTGGCCCAATGTCCTGTCCGGTACCAACTGCCGGGACACGGATCGGGGTCTCTCCCCTCTTGGTGCCGACTTCCTGCGGCAGCTGGAGGCGTTTCATATTTATCCCGACGTGTCCCACATCAGTGATCCCGGCTTCTGGGATGTGGTGCGCCTGGCCCGGGGGCCGGTGGTGGCCACCCACTCCAACAGCCGGGCCCTGTGCCCCCACCGACGCAACCTTACCGATGATATGTTCCGGGCCATCCGGGACAGCGGCGGCGTGGTGGGGCTGAATCTGTACCGGCCGTTTGTGGGTCCGGCGGGCACCATGGAGGAGCTGGTGGCCCATGTGGAGCATTTTCTGGAGCTGGGTGGGGAGAAAGCTCTGTGCCTGGGCGGCGATCTGGATGGCTGCGGGACCCTGGCCGCCGGAATGCAGGGCGTCCAGGACATGCCCCGCCTGTGGCAGGCCCTGGCAGCCCGGGGCTATCCCCAGGCCCTGCTGGAGGACCTGTTCTGGAACAATCTGCGGAGGATGATATAACGATATACTATAATAAGGAAGGAGGTGCCGTATGGCGCTGTATGCCATTGGCGACCTGCATCTGTCTCTGCGCTCCAACAAGCCCATGGAGATCTTCGGGGACGGCTGGAAAGACTATGTGGCCCGCATCCGGGAGGGATTCTCCGTGCTGACGGCGGATGACGTCACCGTGCTGTGCGGCGACCTGTCCTGGGGCATGAGCCTGGAGGAATCGCTGGAGGATTTCCGGTTCATCGACGCCCTGCCGGGGAAGAAGTACCTGCTCAAGGGCAACCACGACTATTGGTGGAACACCGCCGCCAAAATGGAGCGCTTTTTTGCCGAAAACGGCCTGACCACCATGGAGATCCTCCACAACAATTGCCGGTTCTACGGGGACACGGCCCTGTGCGGTACCCGGGGCTGGTTCTATGAGCTGGACAACCAGGGCACCCACAACGAAAAGGTCCTGCTGCGGGAGATCGGACGGCTGGAGACGTCCCTGAAGGCGGCGGGAGATCACGAGAAGCTGTGCTTTCTTCACTACCCGCCTCTGTACCAGGGGTATCAGTGCCCGGAGATCCTGCGGCTGCTGCGGGAATATGAGGTGAAGGTGTGCTGCTATGGCCATCTCCACGGTCCCTCCCACCGCCGGGCCCTGCAGGGAGAACGGGGCGGAACCTCGTTTTTCATGGTGTCCGGGGACTATTTGAGCTTTCATCCCAAAAAAATTTGTGATTAGAGCAAAAAAGTGTGGAAATTGAAATTGTTTTCTGCTATTATATAGAATTGCATTGATACGATTTAATGCTGAACGGAGGAAAAATCAAAATGAGTGTAAAATCCTGTGAAAAACTGGACAAGAGCAAGGTCGCACTGACCATCGAAGCAGATGCCGCCGCCTTTGAGGCCGCCATCAACAAGGCGTACCTGCAGCAGCGGTCCAAGATCAGCGTTCCCGGCTTCCGCCCCGGCAAGGCTCCCCGCAAGATGATCGAGAGCATGTACGGCGCAGAGGTCTTCTATGAAGAAGCAGTGAACATCCTGCTGCCCGACGCCTATGAGGCCGCCGTGAAGGAGCAGGAGCTGAAGGTCGTGGGCTATCCCGAGGTGGAGCTGGAGTCCTGCGGCAAGGACGGCGTGGTGTTCAAGTGCACCGTGGCCGTGTATCCCGAGGTGACCCTGGGCCAGTATAAGGGCCTAGAGGCCCCCAAGGCCGAGGTCAACGTCACCGACGAGGACGTGGAGAACCGTCTGAACGAGATGGCCGACCGCAACAGCCGTCTGGTCAGCGTGGAGCGCGAGATCCAGAAGGGCGACACCGCCGACATCGACTTCGAGGGCTTTGACAACGGCGTGCCCTTCGACGGCGGCAAGGGTGAGAACTTCGATCTGGAGATCGGCTCCGGCAGCTTCGTCCCCGGCTTTGAGGATCAGCTGGTGGGCATGAAGGCCGGCGAGGAGAAGGACATCGACATCACCTTCCCCGAGAACTACACCCCTGAGCTGGCCGGCAAGCCCGTGGTGTTCCATGTGAAGGTCAACGAGGTCAAGCACAAGGAAGTCCCCGCCATTGACGACGAGTTCGCTAAGGACGTGTCCGAATTCGACACCCTGGACGAGCTGAAGGCCGACACCCGCAAGAAGCTGGTGGAGGACCGCGAGGCCGCTGCCCAGCGCGCCTTTGAGGACGCCCTGATGCAGAAGGTGGCCGACGGCATCCAGGCCGACATCCCCGACGAGATGGTGGACGTGCAGGCCCAGCAGATGATGGAGAACTTCCAGCAGCAGCTGGCCGCCCAGGGCATCCCCTTTGATCAGTATCTGAAGATGACCAACACCACCGAGGACGACTTCAAGAAGCAGGCTCATGAGCCCGCCCTGCAGCAGGTCCGCATGGATCTGGCCGTGGCCGCCCTGGTGAAGGCCGAGGAGCTGGAGGCCACCGCCGAGGAGATCGAGGCCGAGATGAAGTCCGTGGCCGATAAGTACGGCATGGACCTGGATACCATCAAGAAGTATCTGCCCGAGGCCGACGTCCGCGAGCAGGTCCTGCGCAGCAAGGCCATCAAGGCCGTGGCCGACGCCGCCGTGGCCGTGGCTCCCGTTGTTGAGGAGACCAAGGAAGAAGCCAAGCAGGAAGAGGAAAAGAAGGACGAGGAATAATTTTTCGTCCCCTGCTTGAGATACCCACCGGGCGGGTATAATGGGGTTGAGTTTCATCTATTTGTACAGGAGGTTTTTTCTATGAGTTTAGTCCCTTATGTTGTGGAGCAGACCAACCGGGGCGAGCGTTCCTATGACATCTTTTCCCGGCTGCTGAACGACCGCATCATCTTCCTGGGCGAAGAGGTCAATGATACCACCGCCAGCCTGGTGGTGGCCCAGCTGCTGTATCTGGAGGCCCAGGACCCCGACAAGGATATCCAGATGTACATCAACAGCCCCGGCGGTTCCGTGACCGCGGGTATGGCCATCTACGATACCATGCAGTATATCAAGTGCGACGTGTCCACCATCTGCATCGGCATGGCTGCCAGCATGGGCGCGTTCCTGCTGTCCTCCGGCGCCCGGGGCAAGCGCATTGCCCTGCCCAACGCGGAGATCATGATCCACCAGCCCTCCGCCGGGACCCAGGGTAAGGTCACGGATATGGAGATCGACGTGGAGCATTTCCTGAAGCTGAAAAAGCGCCTGAACCAGATCCTGGCCGACAACACCGGCAAGGACCCCGAGCAGGTGAAGCAGGATTCCGAGCGGGATCACTGGATGCTGGCCGAGGAGGCCCGGGAATACGGCCTGGTGGACAAGGTCATTTACAAGAGGTAACCAATGGCAGACGATAAGAAATCCCTGCGGTGCTCCTTCTGCGGCAAGGCGGAGAACCAGGTGCACCGCATGATCCAGGGCCCCGGCGTGCGCATCTGCGACGAGTGCGTCCAGCTGTGCATGTCCATTCTGGACGATGGGTACGAGCCCGGCCCCGAGGCCGGGTACGAGACCCCGGACCAGCTGCCCACTCCCCGGGAGATCAAAGAGGTGCTGGATCAGTACGTCATCGGCCAGGACGCCGCCAAGGTGGCCCTGTCCGTGGCGGTCTATAACCACTATAAGCGCATTTTCTTCGGCGGCGGCGAGGATGTGGAGCTGCAAAAGAGCAACATCCTGATGATCGGCCCCACAGGCTCCGGCAAGACTCTGTTTGCCCAGACCCTGGCCCGGGTGCTGAAGGTTCCCTTCGCCATCGCCGACGCCACCACCCTCACCGAAGCCGGTTATGTAGGCGACGACGTGGAGAACATCCTGCTGCGGCTGCTGCAGGCGGCGGATTTCGACGTGGAGCTGGCCGAGCACGGCATCATCTATGTGGACGAGATCGACAAGATCGCCCGCAAGAGCGAGAACACCTCCATCACCCGGGACGTGTCCGGCGAGGGCGTGCAGCAGGCACTGCTGAAGATCCTGGAGGGCACCGTGGCCAACGTGCCGCCTCAGGGCGGCCGCAAGCACCCCCATCAGGAGTTCATCCAGGTGGACACCCACAACATTCTGTTCATCTGCGGCGGCGCCTTCGACGGTCTGGAGAAGATCATCGAGCAGCGCACGGACCGCAAGGGCATCGGCTTCGACGCCGTGGTGGAAAGCAAGGCCGAGCGTCGGACAGGACAGCTCCTCAAGGAGGTCCAGCCCCACGATTTGCTGAAGTTCGGCATTATCCCGGAGCTGGTGGGCCGTTTGCCGGTGATCGCCGCTCTGGACGGGCTGGGCCGGGAGGATCTGGTCCGGATCCTGACGGAGCCGAAGAACGCCCTGGTCAAGCAGTATCAGAAGCTGTTTTCCTATGACGATGTGAAGCTGGTGTTCGAGCCGGAGGCCCTGGAGGCCGTGGCCGACAAGGCCATCGAGCGCAACATCGGCGCCCGGGGCCTGCGGGCTGTCATGGAGGGAGTCCTGACCCCCATCATGTACGATATTCCCTCGGACCACACCATCGAACAGGTGACCATCACCGCCGGGGCCGTCAACGACGGCGCAGCGCCTGTGATCCTGCGGGATCCCAGCCGCGGCACCAAGAACGCGCCGGCGTCCTGAAACAAGCACAAAGGGGAGAGACGCGTGCGCCTCTCCCCTCTTGCCCTATTGTACTTTCCCTATCGCAAAGGAGATACCCTTATGACCACACAAAATATGCCGGTGCTGGCCCTGCGGGGGCTGACTGCCTTCCCGGGCCAGACGCTGAGCTTCGACGCGGAGCGTGAGATATCCATCCTGGCCCTGGAAAACGCCATGGAGGGCGACCGGGAGCTGCTGCTGGTGACCCAGCGGGAGATCGGCGTCCAGGACCCCCAGGAGGAGGACCTGTACGAGATCGGCACCGTGTGCCGCATTTTCCAGATCGTCAAGACCTCGGATACCGGGGTACGGGTCATCGCCGGGGGCCTGCACCGGGCGGCCCTGCGCCGCCTGTGGCAGACCAAGCCCTTCCTGCAGGCCAATGTGGAGCTGCTGGAGGACCAGAGCTGGCGGGCCTCGGACCGCACCGAGGCTCTGACCCGGCGGACATACGCCCTGTTTGGCCAGTATCAGGAGCTGGTGGGGAATCTGTCCGACCAGCTGGTGGCCTCCGTGCTGGACATCCGGGACCCCGGCCTGCTGGCGGACACCATCGCCGCCAACATCAACCTCCGGCACCAGGATCGCCAGCGGGTGCTGCAGGAGCTGCATCCCGCCCGGCGGCTGCTGGTGATGAACGAAATTCTGGTGCATGAGGTGGATATCGCCGTCCTGGAGTCGGATATCGACCAGAAGGTCCGCCAGCGGGTGGGCCAGGTCCAGCGGGATATGGTCCTGCGGGAGCAGCTGCACGTCCTGCAGCATGAACTGGGTGAGGACGGCGACGACGAGCTGTACGAATACGAGGAGAAGATCAACCGCTGCCGGGCCGGTGACGAGGTGCGGGAGAAGCTCATGAAGGAGCTGCACCGCCTGTCCAAGCAGCCCTTCGGCAGCGCCGAGGGGGCCGTCATCCGGAACTATCTGGATGTGTGCCTGGACGTGCCCTGGGGTGTGGAGACCCACGACCGGGCTGACGTGGAACAGGCCCGGAAGATCCTGGACAAGGACCACTACGGCCTGGACAAGGTGAAGGAGCGGATCCTGGAATTCATCGCCGTGCGGCAGCTGAACCCCCAGGCCAAGGGCAAGATCCTCTGCCTGGTGGGCCCCCCGGGCGTGGGCAAAACCTCCATCGCCCTGTCCGTGGCCAAGGCCATGCACCGGAAGCTGTCCCGGCTGAGTCTGGGCGGTGTCCGGGACGAGGCGGACATCCGGGGACACCGGAAAACCTACATCGGCGCCATGCCCGGCCGGATCATCGACGCGGTGATCCGCAGCGGCTCCATGAATCCCCTGCTGGTGCTGGACGAGATCGACAAGCTGGCCAGCGATATGCGGGGCGACCCGGCGTCGGCCCTGCTGGAGGTGCTGGACAGCGAACAGAACCACGCCTTCCGGGATCACTTCCTGGAGGTGCCGGTGGACCTGAGCCGGGTGATGTTCATCACCACCGCCAACACCCTGGACACCATCCCCCGTCCCCTGCTGGACCGGATGGAGGTCATCGAGCTCACCAGCTATACCGACGAGGAGAAGCTGCAGATCGCCAAGCGGCATCTGCTGCCCAAGCAGCTGAAGGAGCACGGTCTGAAGAAAACCCAGCTGCGCATCACCGACGACGCCATCCGGCGGGTCATCGCCGCCTACACCAAGGAATCCGGCGTCCGGGTGCTGGAGCGCCAGCTGGGGAAGCTGTGCCGAAAAGCCGCCATGCAGCTGGTGGAGGGCGATGTAAAGCGAGTTGACATTACAGAGAATAACCTGAAAGAACTGCTGGGAACCCAGCAGTACAGCGAGTCCATCCACAGCGACCGGGACCAGGTGGGCGTGGTAAACGGCCTGGCCTGGACCCAGGTAGGCGGCGAAATTCTGGAAGTGGAGGCCCAGGCCCTGGACGGCAGCGGAAAGCTGGAGCTTACCGGCAATCTCGGCAGCGTTATGCAGGAATCCGCCAAGGCCGCCCTGACCTGCCTGCGCAGCCGTTGGGAGGAGCTGGGCCTGCCCCGGGACTTCTATAAGACCAAGGACGTGCATGTCCACTTCCCGGAGGGGGCCGTGCCCAAGGACGGACCCTCGGCGGGTATCGCCATCACCACCGCCATGCTGTCGGCGCTGACCGGACGGCCTGTCCGGGGCAGCGTGGCTATGACCGGCGAGGTGACGCTGCGGGGCCGGGTGCTTCCCATCGGCGGTCTGAAGGAAAAGACCATGGCCGCCCTGCGAAACGGCGTACATACGGTGCTGATTCCCCGGGAAAACGTCAAGGACCTGGACGAGATCGACCAGACCGTCCGGGCCGGTCTGCACTTCATCCCGGTGGACACCGTGGACCAGGTGTTTGCGGCGGCGCTGGTGCTTTCCCGCGGGGAGCACGCCGCCCCCCGTGGCCGCGTATCGGCGGAATCCCCCGCCGCACTATCAGTGTAAAGGAGGAGCGCTTGCCATGACGATCAACTATAACAAGGCGGAATTTATCCGCTCGGCGGTGCGCCCGGAGGCCTTTATCCGGGACGGACGGCCCCAGGTGACCTTTGCCGGGCGATCCAACGTGGGCAAATCCTCCGTCATCAACCGCCTGCTCAACCGGAAGAACTTCGCCCGGGTGGGCGCCACCCCCGGCAAGACCACCCAGGTGAACTATTTCCTCATCGACAACCGGGTGTATCTGACCGATCTGCCCGGCTACGGCTATGCCAAAGTCAGCAAGGAGGAGCGGGACCGCTGGGGACGGCTGATGGAGTCGTATTTCCAGGAGCCGGGCCTCATCTCCCTGGGTGTTCTCATTGTGGACGCCCGGCACAAGCCCACGGCGGACGACGTGACCATGTTCCAGTGGTTCCGGGGCACCGGATGCCCGGTGGTGGTCGTGGCCAACAAGCTGGACAAGCTGAAAAAAAGCGAGATCGAGCCCAATCTGCAGCTGATCCGGGACACCCTGGAGCTGGAGGAGCAGGACTGTCTGGTGCCCTTCTCCGCCGAAAAGGGCACCGGGAAAAACGAACTGCTGTCGGCCATCTCCCAGCGGCTGGGCGTGTGAATCCGGGCCTCCGCAATTCTGCCATCTTTTGCCAAAAACTAACCTTTGGTTAATGGTATTTTATCTGAGTCCACTGTACAATGGATGTACAGTGGACTCATTTTATCAAGGAGGAACGAACCATGCGAAAATTCAGCATTCTCTTGCTTCTGTGCACCCTGGTGCTGTGCCTGGCCGCCTGCGGAAATCAGGGGACGACGGACGACGACATCGCCGGCGACGACTGGCGCACCTGGGGCACCATTCAGGACACCGGCACCCTGACTCACGACGGCCAGATGATCGACGTGTGCATCTGCATCACCGACACCGGCGCCGACCTCTACTATGACAAGGCTGAGCAGGAGCTCTACACCACCGTGCAGTTCCCGGTGCCCCTCGACTCTGCCGCCAGCCGCTACCAGGGAACGGACTACAGCGATCTGGACGGCGACGGCAACAGCGACCTGCAGATGTCCTTCGACCAGGATGGCGAGTATGTGACCTACGTCTGGTACTGGAACACGGTCCGGGGCGAGTTCATGGACACGCTGGCGGACTGAGGAGGCTGTTTCATGAGAAAAACGCTTTGGCTGGCGGCTGTGCTGGCGCTGCTGCTGTCCCTGACGGCGTGCGGCGGCGGCGGGGAGGCCCCCTCCCCTGCCGTGCCGGAGGATCAGCACCAGGTGACGGACGCCAGCGAGCTGGAGGGCAAGTGGTCCTCCCCTTCCGGCAGCATCCTGTATTTCGTGGCCGACGAGGGGTGCTATTACTACCAGACCTTCTCCGGCCGCACGGGACAGGGCCGCTATGACACCTTCGGCGACGTGCCCATGATCGACTTCGACGGCTTCCTGTACGATTTCATCCTGCGGGATGACGGCGTGCTGCTGCCCAACCAGAACGGCAGCGGCGACGCGGAGTCCTTCGACCACTTCACCTTCACCCGCAGCGACGCCCGGGTGGACATCTGGGACATTGCCCAGCTGGACGGCGTGTGGCAGAACGCCCTGGGCGAGACTCTGGTCATCGACTCCCAGCGCATGGAGTATCTGAGCTACACCCGCCTGTCCGCCGGCAGCGGGACCATTGTGGACGCCGGGGACGGCAAGGGCCCCTATCTGGCCATGGACGGCTTCCATGCGTACATCTCCCCCGGCCTGGAGGCGGACCGCTTTGCCCTGCTGCCGGATAGGGAAACGGACGGCGACTTCTCCGGCGTGTTCTACCCCTATGGCCAGGTGGCGGCCTATACCGGCCTGCCGGGGGCCAGCTTTGAGCTGGACGAGGACGACCTGTGCCGCTGGTACAGCGACGGACACGACGCCTTCTACATCACCGGCAGCTACACCCTGCACGAGGACGGCCTGGCCTATCGGCAGGATGGGCCGGTGTATGCCGCCGGTTTTGACCCGGTGGACTACGACCCCGCCGAGGATTGGGGCGATAACTGGATGAACAACTGGGGATGAGAAAATGAAGAAGAATGTATGCCCCCTGTGCGGGAAACCGCTGAAAAAAGGCTCCACTGCGTGCTCCTGCGGCTACAAGGAGTCCCTGGCGGAGCAGGGGCTTCTGCGGCGGCTGGCGGTGTGGAGCCGGGTCCAGACCCTGGGCACGGTGCTGCTGGTGCTGGGCTTCCTTGTGGGAGCCGTTGTGTGGTGGCGGTCAGGCGACATCCGGTGGGGCCTGTTGGCTCTGTTCGCGTTTCTGTTCTCCGGGGCCGGGTGTATCTTCTGGGGCCAGAGCCGCCAGCGAAAGCTGGTCTGGGAGCAGATGGGCGACTATTTCCGCATGGAAACGGAGAACGCCTTTGGCCCGCCCCTGAACGTGCCGGGGCTGGTGATTGATGAGGCACACATCCGCCGGGGCGACATGATTCCTCAGCCCTGGGAAAAGTGTCAAGTGAAGAATTACCGCCAGGGTGTCCACCAGGGCGTCCGGTTCGGCGCGGCCAACGTGGAGCTGACCCACAATTTTGAGGAGCACGTGGGCCGGGACGTCAGCGACAGCATGTCCCGCAGCGTCCGCCAGTTCGGCGGCGTATGGCTGGTGTGTGAAACGGCACACTGCGCCCCTGCCGGCGGATATTTGTACCGGCGGGAGGATGCGGCATATGACCGGGACGGTCTGGGGCTGCTGCCCCTGCTGGAAACCCTGGGCCGTCCGGCGGCTGTCCGCTGGGAGGAAAACCGCCTGGAATTGGCGCTGGAATCCACGCTGCCGGTGATGGACCTGCCGGAGGGCAACCTGGCCGTCAGGGATTTGAATGGCCTGCGATACGCCTACCGGCTATCGCTGCGGTATTTGCAGGGGATCATCGAAGCCCTGTGCCGGTGCGAAGCCCTGTTTGGGGCAGAAGGAGAGGAGCAAGCGCATGGATAACAGCACACAGAATATTCAAAAGGGCCGTGCCCTGGCGGGCTTCGGCAAATTCTTTTCCGGTCTGGGCCTGGTGATTGCGGCCATCGGCGCAGGATTTGGCGGCGCGGTGCCCGTCATTGTCGCAGGTGTTGTCATTCTGCTCATCGGCGGGCTGATGGGCTCCGCTGGCGGCAAAAAGCTGCAGGATGCGGCCCAGGGCGGTCTGGCCCAGGCGGCTATGGAGCAGGTGCTGGAGGAGGCGGAGTACCGCCCCGGTGCGCATATCTCCAACGAAAAATACGCAGAGTCTGGGCTGGGACTGCCAAAAGCCGACAACATGGGCAGCAGCGGCCTGGTCTGCGGCAAATACCATGGCCGTCCGCTGGAGATCAGCAATCTGGAGCTTTCCAACACCCTGGCGTACCAGAATCCCGAGACGGAGGTCTGGGAGGATCGTGAGCTTCCCATCTTCAAGGGCCAGTGGATGGCGGCAGACCTGGGGCGAAGCATCTCCTGCAACGTGCAGGTAGCGCCCAAGGGCAAGCTGGCCCGCCTGCTTGGCCGGGATAGCTTTAACTCAGAGAATCCGGAGTTTGACCGGCGGTTCAGCATTCAATATGACAACCCCGCTGCGGTGCAGTCTGTGTTGTCTCCCCGGGTCATGGACCAGCTGCTGAAAATGGGCAGCGTCTATCTCAGCGTCAAGGCCGACGGCCGCGTGTTTGCGGCCATCCAGACGGTTGATCTGCTGTTCGGCGCCGGAAAGGGTCGGGCGGACAGCCTGACCCAGCGCTTTGTGGGCCAGCTCCGTGTGTTCACGGACCTGCTGGACGCGCTGAAGGGGTGATGGTATGCCCTTCTGGGGTGCGGCAGTGATATTCGTCCTGGCTGTGGCCGGGTTCGTCATTGGTGCGCTGCGGCTGCGGCAGCGCCGTGGCCTGCGGGCGGCGTGCATGATCGTGTGCGGCCTTCTGGCCGTCGTCAGCGGCGCATATATGGCGCTGATCATCATTCTGGTCAGCAGCGTGCGATAGGCTAATCAGCAACCGATTTTGGCAGCCTTTTTGCTTGCAATAATACCCTCTCATGCAGGTTTATCGTCCTGCACGAGAGGGTATTTCGTTATAGTGGTCGTATTACCGCTGCAGGGTCTTGACCCACTCGCCGTATTTGCGGAGGTTCTCGTCCCGGGCGGCGGGAGTTTCGCCGATGGTCAGGACATAGACCTTGATCTTGGGCTCGGTGCCGCTGGGCCGTACCAGGATGGTGGTGCCGTCCGCCAGCTCATAGCGCAGCACGTTGCTGCCGGACAGCTCCATGGCGGATTTTTCGCCGGTGCGGCAGTCGATGACGCTGCCATCGGTATAGTCCTTGCGGCGCAGGACCTCCACCCCGGCAATAGCGGCCGGGGGATCTGCCCGCAGATCCCGCATCAGCTGAGCCATCTTCTCCAGGCCGTCCAGGCCGGGCATCACCAGATTGTGGGTCTTTTCGCCGTAATAGCCGTACTTTTCGTACAGGGCGTTCAGCGCGTCAAACAGGGTCATGCCCTGGGCGGCGTACCAGGCGGCCATCTCCGTCAGGATCAACGAGGCGGTGACGGCGTCCTTATCCCGGACATAGTCACCCAGCATGTAGCCGTAGCTCTCCTCGTAGCTCATGATGACCTGGCCCTTACCCTGGCTCTCCAGCTCGTTCTTCTTCTCGGCCATGAACTTGAAGCCGGTAAAGGTATCGCAGCAGGTGACGCCGTTGGCCTCGGCCACCTTCCGGGCCATCTCGGTGGTGACGATGGTCTTCAGGAAATAGGGGTGCTCCGGCAGCTTGCCCGCCCGGCGCATGGCCCCGATGAGGTAGTCCAGCATCAGCACGCCGGTCTGGTTGCCGGTAACGGGCACAAAGGAGCCGTCGTGGCTGCGGACCATGATGCCCACCCGGTCGCTGTCCGGGTCGGTGCCCAGGATGAAGTCCGCCCCCACCTGGTTGGCCAGGTCAATGGCCAGATAGAAGCCCTCGGGGTTCTCCGGATTGGGGGAGGCCACCGTGGGGAAATTGCCGTCCAGCACCATCTGCTCCTTGACGCAGTACAGGTGCTTCACGCCCAGGCCCCGCAGGGCCTCCGGCACCAGCTGCCAGCCGCAGCCGTGGAAGGGGGTGTACACCATCTTGAAGGTGTCGGCCACCTGGGCCATGGACTGCCGGTCGTTGACCATGGCCATGACATGAGCCATAAAGCGGTCGTCGGTCTCCCGGCCCATGACCTGGATCAGGCCCTGGGCCGCCGCGTCGTCATAGGCCATCCGGCGCACGCCGGTGAAAATGTCGATGTGCTCCAGCTCCCGGGCGATGGCGGCAGCGTGCTGAGGCGGCAGCTGGGCGCCGTCGGACCAATAGACCTTGTAGCCGTTATACTCCTTGGGGTTGTGGCTGGCGGTGACGTTGATACCCGCCTGGCAGCCGTATTCCCGGACGGCGAAGCTCAGCTCCGGCGTGGGACGCAGAGACTCGAAGATCCGCACATGGATGCCGTTGGCGGCGCAGACCTCGGCGGCGGCCCGGGCAAACCCCATGGAGTGGTTGCGGCAGTCCATGCACAGGGCCACGCCCCGGCGCTTGGCCTCCTCCCCTTCGGCGCAGATGACGTTGGCAAAGCCCTGGGTGGCCCAGCGGATGACATGGACGTTCATCTGGTGCAGGCCCGCCTTCATGGTGCCCCGCAGACCGGCGGTGCCAAACTCCAGAGGCCCGTAGAACCGTTCCCGAATCTCCTTCTCGTCGCCGCGGATGCTTTCCAGCTCCGCGTGCTCCTCCGGCGTCAGCGCCGGGGAGGCCAGCCACTTCTCATATTCCCGCATGTAGTCCATCAGAAAATCTCCTTCCCTTCTATTACGCCTGGGGCTGCTCCGGTTCCTCCACCGGCTCAGCCTCCAGAATTTCCTTGGCGTCCTCCAGCAGGGAGGCCGGAACATACAGGCTGGCGCCGTAGCCGGAAAAGCCGTTGATGACCTTCCCCGCGCCGCCCTCATAGTCAAAATACTTGAAGCAGGGGATGCGATAGGCCGCCAGAAGCGAGATGAGCATATCCGCATCGGCGGTGGAATCGAAGGTGCTGGTCAGCAGAACCGCCTTCTCCTTCTCTCCCCTGGCATTGACGGGCCACTCCGGCGCATCCGGCGCAAAGGCCCACTTGGAATTGTCCATATGCGATACCTCCTGAAATGAAAGTTTATTTGTGATATTTCGTACCGGCGGCGATCTGACAGGCCCGGTAGATCTGCTCCAGCAGCATGATGCGGGCCAGGTGATGGGGAAACGTCATAGGCGACATGGACAGCCGCCAGTCGGCCTGGCGCTTCAGGTCCTCCGAAAGGCCCACGCTGCCGCCGATGAGAAAGGTCAGCTGGCTCTTTCCGGACACGGCCAGCTCCTGCATCCGGCGGCTCAGCTCCACGCTGGAGCAGGGCTTGCCCTCGATGCACAGGGCGATAACGGCCCCGCCCCGGGGCAGCCTTTCCCGGATGGCGGCGGCCTCCGCCGCCAGAGCCCGCTGAATCTCCGCCGCCGAGGGGTCCTCCGGCAGGCGGCTCTCCGGCAGCTCGATGATCTCCAGCTTGCAGTGCCGCCCCAGGCGCTTGGCATATTCGGCGGCGGCCTCCTGATAGAACTTCTCCTTCAGCTTCCCCACGCAGAGGACGGTTATCTTCTGCACGGCGTCCCCTCCGTCTCATAGGCAGGACTCAGCTCGTCCCGGGGGGCCACATACAGCCGCACCTGGGCCCCACCGGCCCGCAAAGCGCGGTCCACCGCGTCATAGGCCAGATGGGGCGTGTTGTTCTCCTTGCTGAGATGGGCCAGAACGATGCACTCGGTGCCGCAGGTGGCCATCCGGGCGGCAAAAGCCGCCGCATCTTTGTTGGACAGGTGGCCCTGGCTTCCCAGGACCCGCTGCTTCAGGGGATAGGGGTACGGCCCGGACCGCAGGCGGTCCACGTCGTGGTTGCTCTCCAGCACCAGCAGTCCCACCCCCGGCAGAGTCTCCTCCGCCTCCGGGGTCACATAGCCGGTGTCCGTCAGAATGCCAACGGAGCCGGAGCCGTCGATGCGGTAATCCATGCTCTGGGCGGCGTCGTGGGACGTGGCAAAGGCCGTGACCCGGCAGGAGCCGATGCAGAATTCGGTTCCGGGGTCCCGGGGCCGCAGCAGCGGCTCCACCCCCGCCAGGCGATACGCCAGCTGCCGGGCGGTGCCGGGACTTGCGTACAGGGGGACGGTATGGTGTTTGATCAGGGTGGCCAGGCCGGAGATATGGTCCGTGTGCTCGTGGGTAATCAGAATGCCGTCCAGGTCGTCCATGCTGAGGCCCAGCCGGGCCAGACCCGCCTTGATGCGGCGGGTGGAGATCCCGGCGTCCACCAGGATATGGGTGCCGCCGTCGGACAGCAGCAGGCAGTTGCCCTGGGAGCCGCTGGACAGGGTATGTAGGGTCATCAAAATGCGCTTACCTCACAGAAAAATTCGGCATCCGCCGCGGATGGCGGCGGACGCCGTGAAAAATGCCGTATCAGCCGATGTGGGCCTCGGCCTCCTGGGCCTCGGGGATCTCCTCCACGCGGATATCCGCCCCCACAGAGCGGAGCTTGCCCACCAGGTCCTCATAGCCCCGCTCGATGAACTGCACCTGGGTCAGCTCGGTGACGCCCCGGGCCGCCAGACCCGCGATCACCAGGGCCGCACCGGCCCGCAGGTCGCAGGCCTGAACCGGCGCGCCGGTAAGGTACTCCACGCCCTCGATCACGGCCACCCGACCGTCCACCTGAACCTGTCCGCCCATGCGGCGCAGCTCGTCCATATACTTGAAGCGGTTGGCCCCGTATACGCCCTCGGTGACCAGGCTGGTCCCCTGGGCCAGGGACAGCACCACCGCGATCTGGGGCTGCATATCCGTGGGGAAGCCGGGATAGGGCTGGGTCTTGACGTTGGTGCGCTGCAGAGGCCCGGACCGGGACACCAGCAGGGTGTCGTCCTCCTCCTCCACGGTGACGCCCATCTCCGTCAGCTTGGCGGAGATGCAGTCCATGTGCTTGGGGATCACGTTGCGGATCAGCAGCCGTCCGCCTGCGGCGGCCACGGCGGCCATATAGGTACCGGCCTCAATCTGGTCGGGAATGATGCAGTAGGTGCCGCCGTTGAGCTTCTCCACGCCCCGGATGCGGATGGAATCGGTGCCCGCGCCCTTGATGTCGGCACCCATGGAGTTCAGGAAGTTGGCCAGGTCCACGATGTGCGGCTCCTTGGCGGCATTTTCGATGGTGGTGGTGCCCTCGGCCAGGGCCGCAGCCATCATGATGTTCATGGTAGCGCCCACGCTGACCATGTCCAGATACACGGCAGCGCCGGTCAGGCGGCCGCCCTTGGCCACGGCCTGGACCAGGTTGCCCTCGGTGACCTCCGCGCCCATGGCCCGGAAGCCCTTGACGTGCTGGTCGATGGGCCGGACGCCGAAATTGCAGCCGCCGGGCATGGCCACAGTAGCCTTGCCGAAGCGGCCCAGCAGCGCGCCCAGCAGGTAATAGCTGGCCCGGATCCGGCGCACCAGCTCGAAGGACGGCTGGGTGGAGTGCACATGGCGGCTGTCGATCTCCACCGTGTGTCGGTTCAGCACCCGGACGCGGGCCCCCAGCTCCTCCAGAATGGAGAACAGCAGCGTCACGTCGCTGATCTGGGGGATGTTTTCAATGCGGCAGACCCCGTCCACCAGCAGGGCGGCGGGGATGATGGCAACGGCGGCATTTTTTGCGCCGCTGATGGTGACCTCGCCCATCAGCGGACGGCCGCCATGAATGATATACTTATTCAAAACAGGCACCCTCTCTTAGGTAGTGTAGAAATATGTCCGTGAGTCTATCATGCCCACGGGTGGAAAACTTCATACGGCGATCCGCAGGAAGTATCAATTCGCACACGCATTCAGTATAGCATATTTTTCAAAAATAGCAAGCAAAGACGGCAATTCTTTTTGAATTATTTGCGTAGCTTAGCAGCTGCACCTGCGGAAGCCCCGCCATCCCAAACGCTTCGCACAGCACATCAGGTGGGCCTGCTTTCTCTCCGGCAGCATGAAATGCGGTCCACAGAACCGCAAATTTGCTCATCGTGCTTGACAGGATTTTAGGGGGAGCATATAATAAATTGGTATTTTGTGCCGTAAAATGGTGCAGAATGTGAAGGAGAGAGGGCATGAATTACCCGTTGGTCATTAAGGTCCTGGGCTATACCCTGTGGGTAGAGGCCGGGTGCATGGTGCTGCCGCTGCTGTTTCTGGCGCTGCTGCCACGGTCCTCCGGGGCAGGTGCGGTATGTCCGATGCGGGCAGAGCAGCCGGGCCCCATCAAAAATAAGCGGGTGGTGGCCTCGGCAGGGGCCTATCTGGTGGCGTATCTGCTGCTGCTTCTGGTGGGGGCGGCGGTGGTGGCCTGGGGGCAGAACGACTTTGCCGAGGCCTTTACCATCTCGCTGGCCTGCCTCAGCAACATCGGCCCCGCCATGGGCAGCATCGGCCCGGTGGGCGATTTCAGCAGCCTGACGGAGGTCAGCAAGCTGATGATGATCCTGTGGATGCTGCTGGGCCGCCTGGAGCTGATGCCCATCCTGGTGATGCTGTCGCCGGGGACCTGGAAGGAACGATAAGATAAGGGGGAAATGCCCATGAAGATCGGCTGCATCGTTATGGCGGCGGGAAACGCCCGCCGCTTCGGCAGCAACAAGCTGGACGCCCGGGTGGAGGGAAAGACCCTGCTGCGCCGGGCGCTGGAGGCCGTTCCGGCGGCGTGCTTTGACCGGGTAGCGGTGGTGACCCAGTATCCCCGGGGCATGGACCTGGCCCGGGAGATGGGCTTCCTGCCGGTGGAGAATCCCCGGCCGGACCTGGGGCTCAGCCACACCATCGCCCTGGGCATGGCCCATATGCAGGACATGGACGGGGTGATGTTCCAGGTGTCGGACCAGCCGCTGCTGCGGCGGGACAGCGTGGAGCGGCTGGTGGAGGCGTTCCGCCGCCACCCGGACCGGCTGGCGGCCCTGGCCCATGACGGCGTCCGGGGAAATCCCTGCCTGTTTCCGGCCAGCCTGTTTCCGGAGCTGACGGCTCTGGAGGGGGACCACGGCGGCAGCGCCGTGATCCGCCGTCATCCGGACCTGTTGCTGCTGGTGGAGGCCCCGCCCCAGGAGCTTACCGACGTGGACACCCCCCAGGCGCTGGAGGTCCTCACCGGAGAAAAATGCCGATAATTTTTGCCCCGTCCGGCCCGGACGGGGCAAAATCGTATATTTTATGAACAAACATAAGATGCTTTGTGAACATTAGCACTCGACGCTTGACAGTGCTAAAATTTGTGCTATGATACAGTTGTTCCTTGAGAGAGGGACCGCGAGAGGCCCCCCAGAGGAACTGAAAAACGTTGTATGTAACGGTAACAAAAGTTCGGCGGTGCGGCCCATAGGCCGCCCGGAAATTGAATGGAGGTATGACTTATGTTGCCTAGCATTTTTGGTGAGAACCTGTTTGATGATTTCTTTACGGATCCTTTCGGTATGATGGTAATGCCCCAGCGTCACGATCCGCTGTACGGCAAGCACAGCAAGAACCTGATGAAGACCGACGTGCGGGAGACGGAGGACAGCTATGAGCTGGACGTGGACCTGCCGGGCTTCAAGAAGGACGAGGTCAATGTGGAGCTGAAGAACGGTTATCTGACCATCCAGGCAGCCAAGGGCCTGGACAAGGACGAAACCGACAAGAAGGGCAAGTATATCCGTCAGGAGCGCTACGCCGGGTCCTGCAGCCGCAGCTTCTATGTGGGCGAGGACGTGGAGGCCGGCGAGGTAGCCGCCAGGTTTGAAAACGGCATCCTGCAGCTGTCCATCCCCAAGAAGGAGCACAAGCAGCTGCCCAAGAACTCCACCATCCAGATCCAGTGACCCTCCGACGCCCCGGTAACGTGCCGGGACTCGTAAATGAATCGGCCCCCCGGCGAGAAATCTCGCCGGGGGGCTTTTTGCGCTGCCGCGATAAAAAATTGTCAGCGTGCGAAAAAAATATGTTCCCGGGGTATTGTCTTTTTTTTCACTTTCGATTATAATAAGTTTGAAAAAAAGCTGTTGCCCCAACGGCAACGGCTCTTAACAGATTCTGAATGAGGATAAAGGGAACAAAAACATGAGAAACTTACAGTGCACCATCACCGACATGCGCAAGAAGGTGTTCGCCGAGGTGGCGAAGCTGGCCTATGAGGGCGGGGACTATTATACCCGGCTGGAGAAGCTGCCCTATGAGCTGATGCCCGGCGAGGTGGGCACCGTCCGGGAGTCTATTTTCCTGGAGCGGGCCATTGTGGGCGAGCGGATCCGCCTGGCCATGGGCCTTCCCCTGCGAGATGTGTCCGAGCATACGCTGCTGTCTGACGGTGTGGAGGAAAGCGCCATTGCCGAGAAATACTACGATCCCCCGCTGATCAACATCATCAAATACGCCTGCCATGCCTGTCCCGACACCCACTATGAGGTCACCAACGCCTGCCAGGGCTGTCTGGCCCGGCACTGCTCCCACGCCTGTCCCAAGGGGGCCATCCACTTTGAGCACGGCCAGGCCCAGATCGACCAGACCAAGTGCATCAAGTGCGGCAAGTGCAAGGCCGCCTGCTCCTATCAGGCCATCATCAAGTTCTTCCGCCCCTGCCAGGAGGCCTGCGGCATGGACGCCATCGGCAAGGACGACCACGGCCGGGCCCAGATCAACTATGACAAGTGCGTCAACTGCGGCATGTGCCTGGTGAACTGCCCCTTCGGCGCCATTGTGGACAAGGGCCAGCTGTTCCAGCTGATCCACGCCATCCGGGGCGGAGCAAAGGTCATCGCCATCATCGCCCCGGCCTTCTGGGGCCAGTTCGGCGAAAAGGTCACCCCCGGCCAGATCAAGGCCGCCATGAAGGAGCTGGGCTTTGCGGGCCTGGAGGAGGTGGCCGTGGGCGCGGACCTGTGCGCCATTGAGGAAGCGGAGGAGTTCCTACGGGTGGTGCCGGAAAAGCAGCCCTTTATGGCCACGTCCTGCTGCCCGGCCTGGTCCGTGATGGCCAAGAAGGAGTTCCCGGGCTTTGCACCGTATATCTCCATGACCATGACCCCCATGGTGCTGACGGCCCGGCTCCAGAAGCGCCGGAACCCCGACTGCAAGATTGCTTTCATCGGCCCCTGCGCCGCCAAGAAGCTGGAAGCCAGCCGCCGCAGCGTCCGCAGCGATGTGGACTTTGTCCTAACCTTTGAGGAGCTGCGGGGCATGTTCGAGGCCAAGAACATCGACTTCTCCCAGATCCCCGACGAGCAGGCCCAGTATGAGGCTTCCGCCCCCGGCGTGGGCTTTGCCGCCAGCGGCGGCGTGGCCAAGGCGGTGGAGAAGGTCATTGAGAAGCTGGAGCCGGATCGCCAGGTCAAGACCGTGTATGCCGAGGGCCTGCGGGAGTGCCGCCAGATGCTGCGCATGGCCCGCACCGGGAAATACGACGGCTATCTGCTGGAGGGCATGGCCTGCCCCGGCGGCTGCATCGCCGGCGCCGGTACCGTCCAGCCGCCGGAGAAGTCCCGCCGTCTGCTGGAGCAGTATAAGGCCCAGGCCCCCAAGAGCAACCCCGTGGAGTCGGACTATACCGAGTATCTGCAGATCATCCGTGAGGATGAGGAGAACTGGGACCCCGTGGCCCGTCACTGAGCACCGAATTTCGCAAAAAGTCATTCCGCTGCGGCGGAATGGCTTTTTCGTTGCCCGCAGCAGGCTTGACAGGCAGAAATTTCTACCATAAACTGAGCATATGAATATCGACAAAGCGAAGGAGAATGGCCATGCTCTATATCCAGCGATATCGCTCTCCCCTGGGGGAGATTCTCATGGCGGCAGATGACGCGGGCCTGGTAGGTCTGTGGTTCGCGGGACAGAAGCACTTTGCCCCGGGACTGACCCAGGCCCAGGAACAGGAGACCCCGGTGCTGGCGGCGGCGGGCCGCTGGCTGGACCTGTATTTTGCCGGACGGCGGCCCCATTTTATCCCGCCGCTGCACCTGACGGGCACGGAATTCCGCATGGCGGTGTGGTCCTTGCTGCAGGAGATTCCCTACGGAGAGGTCACCACCTACGGTGAACTGGCCCGGCAGCTGGCTCAGCGGCTGGAGGTGCCCCATATGTCCGCTCAGGCGGTGGGCGGCGCGGTGGGACACAACCCCATTTCCCTGATCGTGCCCTGCCACCGGGTGATAGGCGCCGACGGCAGCCTCACCGGCTATGCCGGAGGGGTGGACAAAAAGCGCCGTCTGCTGGCCTTGGAGGGGCTGGACATGTCCCGATTTGCCTGACCATCCCCGCTGATCCGTCAGCCGCTCCGGGAAAACTTCCTGTTGCATCCGGAGGAAAATCGTGCTACAATGTCGTAAAATGATGTACGGTATATTCGGAACATTCTAACATTCTATTGGGGGGAATCATTTATGGCAGAAAGCGCAGTGAAACGAATCGGCGTGCTGACCAGCGGCGGCGACGCACCGGGCATGAATGCGGCGGTGCGGTCCGTGGTGCGCTCGGCTCTGGATCGGGGCATCGAGTGCATCGGCATCCGCCGGGGCTGGTCCGGCCTCATCAACGGGGATTTTTACCGCATGGATTCCGGCAGCGTCAGCCGCATCATCAACCGCGGCGGCACCATTCTTTATACCGCCCGCAGCGAGGAGTTCCGCACGGCGGAGGGCCAGGCCAAGGCCGCCGGCGTGTGCAAGCTGCTGGGGCTGGACGGCATCGTGGCCATCGGCGGCGACGGCACCTTCCGGGGCGCCCAGGAGCTCAGCAAATGCGGCGTATCCGTGGTGGGCATCCCCGGCACCATCGACAACGACATCGTCTGCACCGAATACACCATCGGCTTCGACACCGCCGCCAACACGGCGGTGGAGTGCATCGACAAGCTGCGGGACACCATGCAGTCCCATGAACGCTGCGCCGTGGTGGAGGTCATGGGCCGCCACGCCGGATATCTGGCCCTGTATGTGGGCGTAGCCGTGGGGGCCACGGCGGTGCTGGTGCCGGAACGCCCCTATGATTTCCATTCCCAGGTGGCCGAAAAGATCCGCCACGCCCGCCTGAACGGCAAGACCAACTTCATGATCGTGGTGGCCGAGGGCGCAGCCAGCGCCGTGGACGTGGGCCGCCAGATTCAGGAGGAGCTGGCCCTGGATCCCCGGGTCACCATCCTGGGCCACATCCAGCGGGGCGGCAGCCCCACCGCCAAGGACCGGGTCATGGCCACCCGCATGGGCTATGAGGCCGTCCGGATCCTGGCCGAGGGCAAGACCAACCGGGTCATCTGCACCAAGGACGATCAGATCATCGACCTGGACATTGACGAGGGTCTGGCCATGAAAAAGACCCTGAACTCCGAGGAGTTCAAGGTCATGACCGTTATGACGGGTATGTAAATAGAGAACAATCCCTCCGGCATTAGCCGGAGGGATTGCTTTTTCAGAATTCCGGGTATCCGTCCTTCAGGGACTCATCGTACACGGCGCGCTCGCCGCCGATGAACTTGGGCCGCACCCGGGCCGCCAGCAGAATGGCGCTTCCGATGCGGTCCTGCTCCAGCCGCACCGGCACCGCCACCTTTTTCAGGTGCATGCCGATCAGCGTGCCGCCTACGTCCAGACCGGCGTCGGCCCGGATCTCCTCCACCGCCACCGGGTGGCGGAAGGTGTGATAGGCGGCGGTGGCAAAGGAGCTGCCCGCCTTGGGCTGGGGCACCACGTTGACGATGTCCAGCTGGGGCACCGCCTCGTGCTCCACGATCAGCGCCCGGTTCAGGTGCTCACAGCACTGGGCGGCGATATACACACCCATGGGGCCGAACACGCTGTGCAGCCCGTCGAAAATAGCCTGGCCCACCTCCGGCGTGGACCAGCTGCCCACCCGGTGGCCCACCACCTCGCTGGTGCTGCAGCCCACCACCACGATCTGCCCCTTGTGCAGACGGGCGGCCTCCGCCAACTGCCGGGCGGCGGCGGCGGACTCCTGCCGCACCTGGGCCAGCAGATCGGTATTTTCTACCTCATGAACGATTCCTGCCATGATAAAACTTCCTTTCTGCGGGAATCCTCCCGTTTGAAGCTATTTTACCACTGAATGTTCAGCTTGTCCAGAGCCTTGCTGCGCTTGAGCAGTACAAACAGCACCAGGCCGATGACCAGGCCCATGGCCCCCTGCACCAGGTTGCCGGGGATGCTGGCCGCCGCGCCGATGCCCTTGCCCAGCAGCAGCGCCGCATAGCCGAAGTAGCCCACCACCATGATGATTTCACCCACCAGGCCGCCCACCGCATAGGCATAGGGCTTGCGGCCCAGGGCCTTCACGATCAGCGCCGCCACGATGGCATCCAGGGCCTTGATGACCAGGGTGCCGGGGGCGTAGTGGGCATAGCCGTTGAGCAGGTCCGTCAGCATGGAGCCGATACCGGCGGCAGCGCCGCCCCACCAGGGCCCCAGGATCCAGCCGGACAGCAGCACGCAGCAGTCGCCCAGATTCACATAGCCCTGCATGGGAGAGGGAATCTTCACCACCATGGTGGCCACATACGTCAGTGCCGCCATCAGAGCGGCCAGTACCATTTTTCTGATTTTCATGTCTCTCATGGGAAAAATCTCCTTGCGTTTTGATTCTGTCTGTATTATAGTAAGAACTGGTATTATTAAAATATCCATATCGATATTATTTGATAATACCAGATTGGAGGTTCCCATGCTGACCTATTCCCTGGAAAAGGACGGAGGCGAGAGTCTGTACACCCAGCTGTACGCCTGTATTCGCCGGGATATTCTGTCCGGCACCCTGTCGCCCCGGCAGAAGCTGCCCTCCAAGCGGGCACTGGCCCAGCACCTGGAGGTCAGCGTCATCACCGTGAAGAACGCCTATGAGCAGCTGGCGGCAGAGGGGTATATTTACACCGTGGAGAAAAAGGGCTATTATGTAAGCCCGCTGGAGAGTCCCCTGCCCCCGGCGGCTCCGCCGCCCCTGGTGCCGGAGCGCCCTGCGGAGCCGGTGTTTCTGGACCTGGCCACCGGGTCTCTGGACCGGTCGTATTTCCCCTTCACCGTATGGTCCCGGCTGATGCGGCAGACCATTCTGGAGGAGGACACGGAGCTGCTGCGCTCCACGCCATACAACGGCGCACCGGCCCTGCGCCGGGCCATCGCTGCTCACCTGCGTCAGTTACGGGCCATGGACGTGGACCCGGAGCAGATCATCATCGGAGCGGGAACGGAGCTTTTATACACCCTCATCATCCAGCTGCTGGGCCGGGACAAGCGGTACGCCGTGGAGGACCCGGGTTACGGCAAGATCGCCAAGATCTATCAGGCCCACCAGGTGCCCCTGTGCCGGGTTGGCCTGGACGGCGGGGGGCTGGACATCACGCTGCTGCGCCGCCAGCCGGCGGACGTGGTACACATCTCGCCGTCCCATCACTATCCCACGGGTATCGTCATGCCCATAACCCGCCGCCGGGAGCTGCTGCGCTGGGCGGCGGAGCAGCCGGAGCGGTACATTCTGGAGGACGACTATGACAGTGAGTTCCGCTTTGTGGGGCGGCCGATCCCCACGCTGTTCTCCGTCAGCGAAAATCAGCGGGTCATCTATCTGAACACCTTTTCCAAGACCATCGCCCCGTCCATTCGCATCAGCTATATGATCCTGCCGCCGCAGCTGCTGGCCCGGTACCGGGAAAGGCTGGGCTTTTACGCCTGCACCGTGTCCAGCTTCGAGCAGTATACCCTGGCCCGGTTTCTGGAGCAGGGACGGTATGAGCAGCATCTCAATCGCATGAGAACCCGCTATCGTCAGAAGCGGGACGCCGTGATTGACGCCATCCGCCGCAGTCCCCTGTCGGACCGGGCAGAGATATTGGAGCAGGACGCGGGGCTGCACTTTCTTATGGTGCTGCTCACGGACCTGGACGACCGTTCCCTCCGCCGCCGGGCGGAGGCCATGGGCCTGCGGCTGGCCCTGCTGTCGGATTACTACAGTCAGCCCGCCGCCGCGCCCCAGCACATATTAGTTGTCAACTATGCCGGCATCGACATGGACCGCTTGCCGGAGGGACTGCGCCGCCTGGCGCAGCTATGGGAGGAACCATCATGTATGACGAATTGACCAGACAGGACATCCAGAAAATGCAGGAGGAGATCGACTACCGGGTCCAGACTCTGCGCCCCAAGCTCATCGAGGACGTGCAGACCGCCCGGGCCTTCGGCGATCTCAGCGAAAACTTCGAGTACAAGTGCGCCAAGCAGGAGAAAAACCGCAACGACAGCCGCATCCGCTATCTCCAGCGGATGATCAAAACCGCCCGGGTCATTGAGGACCACTCCCGGGCCGACACGGCGGGCCTGTACGACACCGTGGAAATCCTCATGGAGAACACCGGCAAGACCAGGAAAATCCAGCTGGTGACCACCCTGCGGCAGGACGCCCTGAAGGGCCTCATCAGCAAGGAGTCCCCGGTGGGGAAGGCTGTGCTGGGCAGGCGCAGCGGCGACCGGGTCCAGGTGGACATGGGCGGCGGCCGGGGCTACTGGCTGCAAATTCTTTCCATCGAAAAGGGCAGCGACGACGGCTCCATCCCCATCGGCAGCTTCTGAAAAAAGCCTCGCAGAGTTTGCCGCCCGCAGGCGGCAAATAAATTGCAATCCGTTTTTTGCGGCGGCGTGTACGTCGCAAAAAACACTTCTCAGTCTGCAAGTGTGGAATTTGTTCGCTTTCAGCGAACAAATTATGCGCGCAGCAGACTGCAAGCCTTTTGTCCAAAAAGGGCGCTGCCCTTTTTGGACAGTCTCAAAAGAAACCTCCGCCAGCGGCGGAGGTCCTTTTGTTATAACAGCTCCTCAAAGCTGCGGATGACCCGGTGACACACCTGCTGCATCTCCGGCCAGGAAACGTGGAAAAAGGCGTCATACACCCCCACCACCTGCATTCCGGCCTCCCGGGCCGCCCGGCAGGCGGCCACGGAGTCGTCATACATGGTGCAGTACTCCGGCGTCACGCCCATCAGCGCCGCCGCGTGGCGGAAGGTCTCCGGGTCCTTCTTGTCCATGCCCAGGTCGTGAGCAAAGAGGATGCGCTCGAAATACTCCGTCAGCCCCAGCCGTCCCAAGGCGGCCCGGCAGTGCTCCGGCACGCTGGAGGTCAGCACGATCATCCTCTCCCCTGCCGTCCGGCACCGGTCCAGATATTCCCGGACCCCGGGCTTGATGGGCACCCGCACGGCGTAGGCGTCCCCGGCCATCTGCATCCACTCGGCCATGATCTCTTCCTCGGACTCCTCCAGATGGCAATAGGCTTTGGTGAATTTCGCGGCCATGGGAAAAATGGTGTGGGCCACGCCCTCGTAATACTCCCGGGTATACGGATACCCCCGCTTGGCCAGGAACGCCTCGTCCACCTGCCGCCAGATCCCGTTGGAATCAATGAGGGTGCCGTCCATGTCAAAAATCAGCATCGCTGTGCCTCCCCTTGGTTTTTTGCGTTATTATACCAAAAATGCAAAGTCCTTGCAATACCGGGGAAAAGCTGATAAAATAGAGCCATCCCACAAAAGGAGACGCCGCCATGAAAAAGCCCGTATACTATGTGATCCTCGCCCTGCTTGTGGGCGTGTTCCTGTTTGCCGCCTACAAGGTGGGCAGCTACTATCTGGAAAAATACCGCAGCGATAAGGTCATTTCCGAGGCCAACCGCTTTGTGACCCTTCCCGGCGACAGCGATAACAACGACCCGACCCAGGACCCCAGCGGCGACCCGGAGTGCCCCACGGTGCAGTTTGACGAGCTGCTGAAAACCAACGGCGACGTCATCGCTTGGATCTACGGGGCCAATACCCATATCAATTACCCGGTGGTCCAGGGCAGCGACAACGACTACTACCTGCGCCACCTGCTGGACGGCACCTGGAACGACAACGGCAGCATCTTCATGGACTGCGCCAACAGCGCCGACTTCTCCGACCAGAACAGCCTGATCTACGGCCACAATATGACGTCCGGGGCCATGTTCTCCAACCTGGTGAAGTACAAGCAGCAGGCCTACTATGACCAGCATCCCTACCTCTATATGCTGACCCCCCAGCAGAGCTACAAGCTGCACCTGTTTGCCGGGGTCATTGTGGACGCCTCGGGCTATATCCTCGACGGCAATGGCCAGGTGGCCTATTCCGACTGCAGCGTCTATCAGTTCCAGCTGACCCAGGAGTTCCTGCAGCAGATGGTAAACCACTCCACCTTCCGCTCCACCATCGGCGTCCCCTCGGCGGACAGTCATATCGTCACCCTGTCCACCTGCACCTATGAGTTCAAGAACGTCCGCTATGTGGTCCTGGGCGTTCTGGAGCCTATCCAGTAACCGGCTATATTCAAGCACCCGCTGCGGCATTACGCCGCAGCGGGTGTTCTTATGTATGTATTCCCTTTACCGCTTGTTGGACCGCAGCCAGATGCCCTGCTTTTCGGCGTTGGCGATCAGCTCGTCCCGGAACTTGGGGTGGGCGATGGAGATGAGCTTCTCCGCCCGCTCCCAGGTGCTGCAGCCCACCAGGTTCACGCCGCCGTATTCGGTGACGATGTAGTAGGCCAGACTCCGGGGATCGGTGACGATATCGCCGGGAGTCAGCAGCGGGTTGATGCGGGACACCATCTCCCCCTCCTTGTTGGTAAAGGAGGATGTGAGACAGATGAACGCCTTACCGCCCTTGGACACGGCGGCGCTCTCCAGGAAGTCCAGCTGGCCGCCGGTGCCGCTGATCTGCCGGGTGCCGGCGCTTTCGGCGCATATCTGGCCGTACAGGTCCACGGAGATGCAGTTGTTGATGGACACAAAGTTGTCGATCTTCCCCACGATAGAGGGATCATTGCAGTAGCTGATGGGATAGGTCACCACACCGGGGTTCTCCCGGATCCAGTCGTACAGGTCCGGCGAACCAATGGCAAAGCCGAACACGCTCTTATAGCGGTCCAGGGTCTTTCTCTTGTTGTTGATCTTTCCGGCCTTGTACATATCCAGGTACGAGTCGCACAGCATCTCCGTGTGGATGCCCAGGTCCCGCAGGTCGGACCGGGCGATCATCTGGCCCACGGCGTTGGGCAGGGACCCGATGCCCAGCTGCAGGGTGGAGCCGTCCACCATGTTCTGCACCACATACTCGGCGATCTTCATCTCCGTCTCGCTGGCGGCGGGAGTCTTGATGCCCGGCAGGGGGCCGTGGGGGCCCTCCACGATCATATCCACATCGTCGATGTGGATGCACTCGTCCAGCCCGCCATAGACCCAGGGCAGATTCTCGTTGACCTCCAGGATCACCACGTCGGCCTTATCCAGCACCGCCCGGGCGGAGGCGTTGGACACGGAGAAATTGAAATACCCGTGCTCGTTCATGGGGGTCACGCAGGTGATAGCCACGTTTACCGTGAGGAAATGGTCATAGTAGGCCCCCAGATTCCGGAACACCATAGGGTTGAAGTTGCACAGGCCCCGGTCGCAGAGCTTCCGCTCATAGCCGGACATGTGCCAGCTGTTATAGATAAAGTGCTCCCGGCTGGGGTCGCACTCCACCATCTGAATGGGCTGCTGGATCAGATAGCCCCGGATCTTCACGCCCCGCAGCTCGTCCTTCCGCTTGGCAATGGCCTCGTCCATCAGGGACGGGAAAGCCCCGCCCATGGAGATATCCAGCCAGTCGCCGCTTTTGACCACCCGGGCCGCCTCCTCCGGGGTGCGCAGCTTGCGTTTGTATTCCGACGTATAGTCAAACGGTATCGCCATAGCCTCTCCGCCTCTTTCTCTGTTTTGGTATTGTTAATTAAATCACCTTTTCCATAGTTTGTCAATAGATTAACAGAGATTCCCGAAAAAAGTCGGCTTTCGCCTCGCTGCGGGCATAAAAAGGGGCCCGCCAGGCGATCTCCGCCGGCGGGCCCATATGGTGTGCGCGAGCAAGTCTGTAAGCCGGGTTCTGTATTTGACAGTCATCTATCTAAGCGCGCCGTTGCCGGTGCGCTTCAGCCACCTCGGGAGCGGACGGGCCGCCCTATTGCTCCCATACCGGTGTTGCTCCGGATAGAGTTTACAGCATCGGACACTCTCGAGCCGATGGGTGAGCTCTTACCTCGCCTTTCCACCCTTACCTCCAACGGAGGCGGTATATCTCTGTTGCACTTTTCCTGAAGTCGCCTTCGGCGGGCGTTACCCGTTATCCTTGCCCTGTGGAGCCCGGACTTTCCTCATGAACAGGCTTTCGCCTTGTCCCCGCGACTGTCTGGCTTACTCGCACAAATATTGTACCCGACCCGCTTCGGAAAGTCAACCGATTTTCGCGGAAATTGATTGAACCCCGTCCCGGAATGCGGTATAATAACCGGGTCAGATACGATAAGGAGGTTCATCCTATGACTTTGCAGGAATATATCGCCTCTCTGCGAGGCAGGACCGTGGCCGTTATCGGCATCGGCGTCAGCAACACGCCGCTGCTGCGCCTGCTGCTGCGGGAGGGCATCGCCGTCACCGCCTGCGACCGCAGCGACCGGGCGAAGCTGGGCGCTCTGGCGGAGGAGCTGGAGGCCGCCGGGGCCGTGCTGCGGCTGGGCGACGGGTATCTTCAGAATCTTTCCCAGGACGTGATCTTCCGCACCCCGGGCCTGCGGCCCGACGTGCCAGAGCTGGAGGCCGCCCGGGCCGGGGGCAGCGTCATCACCTCCGAGATGGAGGTCTTTTTCCAGGTCTGCCCCTGCCCCATCATCGCCGTCACCGGCTCCGACGGCAAGACCACTACCACCACCATTATTGCCGAGCTTCTGCGGGCGGCGGGACACACCGTCCATGTGGGCGGCAACATCGGCCATCCCCTGCTGGCGGAGGCCGATACCATCCGGCCCACGGACTGGGCCGTGCTGGAGCTGTCCAGCTTCCAGCTGATGACCATGACCCACAGCCCTCACATCGCCGTGGTGACCAATCTGGCCCCCAACCACCTGGACGTTCACAAGAGCATGGAGGAATATGTCTGGGCCAAGGAGAACATCTTCCGCCACCAGCAGCCCGGCGACATCGCCGTGTTCAACCTGGACAACGCCATCACCCGGGAGCTGTCCGCCCATGCCCCGGGCCGCGCCCTGTATTTCAGCCGCCAGGCAGAGCCGGAAAACGGCGTGTTCCTGCGGGGCGACGCCGTGATCTCCCGCCGGGACGGTCATGAACGCCAGATCATGACCACGGAGGACATCCGCCTGCCCGGCGTCCACAACGTGGAGAACTACATGGCCGCCATTGCGGCGGTGGACGGTCTGGTGCCGGACGACGTGATTCGCACCTTTGCCCGGACCTTCAACGGCGTGGAGCACCGCATCGAGCTGGTGCGCACCTGGCGCGGCGTCCGGTTTTACAACGACTCCATCGCCTCCAGCCCCTCCCGCACCATCGCGGGCCTGCGCTCCTTCAAGGAGAAGGTGATCCTCATCGCCGGGGGCTATGACAAGCACATTCCCTTCGATGTGCTGGGCCCCGAGGTGGTGGAGCACGTGAAGCTGCTGATTCTGTGCGGCGCCACGGCAGACAAGATCCGGGCCGCCGTGGAGCAGGCCCCCGGTTACCGGCCGGGCCATCCGGAAATACTGGATGTGACGCCGTTCCAGCGCGCCGTGGAGACCGCCCGGGACCGGGCCGTCCCCGGGGACGTGGTGACCCTCTCCCCTGCCTGCGCCGCTTTTGACCAGTTCAAGAATTTCATGGAGCGGGGCAAGACCTTCAAGGCCATCGTCAACTCCTGGCAGGAGTAACGGCCGCTCCCCCTGCGGCATATATTGACCCATAGGGGGTATGTGCCGTGAGAAGAATGCGTTATCTGCGTCTCACCGGACGGCAGCGGCGGCTGACCTGGCTGGTGCTGGCGGTCCTGCTGACGGCGGGCCTGGGCTGCGCGGCGGTGCTGCATATGCGGCCCATCATCGTCAGCCTGGCCACCGCGCGGGTGTCCAACGCCGTCAACCGCATCGTGGTGGACGCCGTCCGGGACGCCATCGACAGCGGCCAGGTGGACTATAACGTGCTGATTCACCTGGAAAAGGACGAAACCGGCCGGGTGGCGGCTCTGGAGAGCAACATGGCAGCCTTTAACCGTCTGCGGTCCCAGATCGCCGACGAGATTCTCCGGCGGCTGTCGGAGGTATCCACCAGCGAGCTGTCCATCCCCGTGGGAACCCTCACCGGCTCCACCCTGCTGGCGGGCCGGGGGCCCTGCATCCGGGTGCGGATGCAGGCGGTGGGCTCCACCGACGCCAGCCTCCGCAACGCCTTTTCCGCCGCCGGTATCAACCAGACCCGGCACCAGATCCTGCTGAGCGTGGACGTGTACACCAGCATTCTCCTGCCGGGCTTCACCGCCTCCACCAAGGTCAGCAACGAGATCGCCGTGGCAGAGACCGTCATCGTCGGCTCCGTGCCGGAGACGTACACCTACTTCAGTACCACGCCCGATGAGCTGGAGGATACCGCCCGGGACAACATCATGAACAAAGGATAAGTGAAACATGGACTATAAAACCGAAATGAGGGAGCTGCGGGACACCCTCAACGCCCACGGCTACCGCTATTATGTGCTGGACGCCCCCACCATCAGCGACTATGAGTACGACCATATGCTCCGCCGCCTGGAGGACCTGGAGCGGGAGCACCCGGAGGAGGTGACCCCGGACTCCCCCACCCAGCGGGTGGGCGGCCCGGCCCTGTCCCAGTTTGAACAGGTCCGCCACGACGTGCCACTGGAGAGCCTTCAGGACGTCTTTGACGGCGAGGAGGTCCGGGATTTCCTGCTGCGGGTGGCGGAGACCATGCCCCAGGCGGAATACAGCGTGGAGCCCAAGGTGGACGGCCTGTCCGTGGCCCTGGAATACCGGGACGGCGTGTTCGTCCGGGGGGCCACCCGGGGTGACGGCCAGGTAGGCGAGGACGTGACGGAAAATCTGCGCACCATCCGCTCCATCCCCATGACCCTGCCGGAGAAGCTGCCCCGTCTCATCGTCCGGGGTGAGGTGTATATGTCCCGCAGCGTGTTTGAAAAGCTCAACGCCCGCCGGGAGATCGAGGGCAAGCCCCTGTTGGCCAATCCCCGCAATGCGGCGGCAGGCTCTCTGCGGCAGCTGGACCCCAAGATCGCCGCCCAGCGGCAGCTGGATATCGCCGTGTTCAACCTCCAGCTGGCCCAAGGCCGCAGCTTCACCACCCACACGGAAACCCTGGACTATCTCCGCTCCCAGCACTTCAAGGTCATCCCCTATCGCCTGTTGCGTACTCATGCCGATATCATGGCGGAAATCGACCGCCTCAACGACACCCGGATGGAGCGTCCCTTCGACATGGACGGCGCGGTGGTGAAGCTCAATGACCTGGCGGACCGGGAAACCCTGGGCAGCACCGCCAAGTTTCCCCGCTGGGCCATCGCCTATAAATATCCCCCGGAGCGCAAGACCTCCCGCATTCTGGACATCGTGGTCCAGGTGGGCCGCACCGGGGTGCTGACGCCCAAGGCCCAGCTGGAGCCGGTGCGCCTGGCCGGGACCACCGTCACCTTTGCCACCCTCCACAACCAGGACTATATCAACCAGAAGGACATCCGCATCGGCGACACCGTGGTGGTGCAGAAGGCGGGAGAGATCATCCCCGAGATCGTGGAGGTGGCGCCGGAGCACCGCCCCGCCGAGGCGGTCCCCTACTACCTCCCTCAGACCTGTCCCGTGTGCGGCGCACCGGTGGAGCGGGACCCGGACGGCGCGGCCCTGCGCTGCACCGGCGCGGAATGCCCGGCCCAGCGCCTGCGGAATCTCACCCATTTCGCCAGCCGGAACGCCATGGATATTGACGGTCTGGGCCCGGCGGTGCTGAATCAGCTCATCGAAAGCGGCCTGGTGAAAACCGCCGCCGACCTGTACGACCTGACCGCCGCCGACATCGCCCCCCTGGAGCGCATGGGCGAGAAGTCCGCCGCTAACGCCGTGGCCGCCATCTATAAAAGCCGGGACAACGACCTGTGGCGTCTGATCTTCGCCCTGGGCATCCGGCAGGTGGGCGAAAAGGCCGCTAAGGTCCTGGCCCGCCGCTTCGGCACCATGCAGGCCCTGTCCCAGGCCACGGAGGAGGAGCTGACCTCCATCGACGATGTGGGCCCCATCACCGCCGCCTACATCCGCCAGTGGATGGAAAGCCCCCAATCCCGGGACCTGCTGCGGCGTCTGGAGGACGCCGGGGTCAATATGAGCTGTAAAGAGGAATTGGTTGACAATCGTTTTGCCGGAATGACTTTCGTCCTCACCGGAAGCCTGGAGCGCTTCACCCGGGAGGAGGCCGGTCAGATGATCGAGCAGCGGGGCGGCAAGTCCGCCTCCTCGGTGTCCAAAAAGACCAGCTATGTGGTGGCCGGGCCCGGCGCGGGGTCCAAGCTGCGCCGCGCCCAGGAGCTGAACATCCCCGTCCTGACGGAGGACGAGTTCTTGGAGCTGCTGAAATAAATAATTCTCACCGATATAATAATTTTTATGTAAAAGTCATGGAGCCAGTTACCGGCTCCATGGCTTTTTGTTTCTTTCCACGACTCCCGATTAGATTTTACGGAAAAATTCAATGAAATCATTTGTTAAATCATTGACATCTCAATTCAAAGTGCTAAAATGAAAAATGTATGTATAGGTCGGACGGCGGTCTGTGTGGGGCCGCCGCAAAAATGTGTGAGGAGGAACCTATATGAGCAAGCTCCTGAAAATCTGTGACGGCAACGAAGCCGCCGCCTATGTTGCCTATGCCTTTTCCGAGGTAGCGGGCATCTATCCCATCACCCCGTCGTCCCCCATGGCGGAGAAAACCGACGAATGGGCCGCCAACGGAAAAAAGAACATCTTCGGCCAGACCGTCCGCCTGGTGGAGATGCAGTCCGAGGCCGGCGCCTGCGGCGCATGTCACGGCGCACTGGAGGCCGGTGCTCTGGCCACCAGCTTCACCGCCTCCCAGGGCCTGATGCTGATGATCCCCACCATGCACCGCATCTCCGGCGAGCGTCTGCCCGGCGTGCTGCATGTGGCGTCCCGCACCGTGGGCACCCACGCCTTCTCCATCTTCGGCGACCACAGCGACGTGATGAACTGCCGCCAGACGGGCTTTGCCATGCTCTCCAGCGGCAGCGTCCAGCAGGCCGCAGACCTGGCCGCCGTGGCCCATCTGTCCGCCATCCGGGCCCGGATCCCCTTCCTGCACTTCTTTGACGGCTTCCGCACCAGCCACGAGATCCAGAAGATCGACGTGCTGAGCTATGACGAATACGCCAAGCTGGTGGATTACGAGGCCCTGGCCCGCTTCCGCGCCAACGCCCTGAACCCCGAGGATCCCCGGATGCGCTCCCTGGTGGATAACCCCGATATCTACTTCCAGCTGCGTGAATCCAACAACACCGACTATGCCAACCTCCCCGACGTGGTGGAGGACTACATGGCCCAGATCAGCCGCCTGACGGGCCGGGAATATCACCTGTTCAACTATTACGGCGCGCCTGACGCAGAGCGCGTCATCGTGGCCATGGGCAGCGTGTCCGGCTGTGCCCAGGAGGTCGTCAACTATCTGAACGCCAAGGGCGAAAAGGTGGGCTTCCTGCAGGTGCACCTGTTCCGTCCCTTCTCCCGCAAGCACCTGATGGCCGCCATGCCCAAGACCGTGAAGCGCATCGCTGTGCTGGACCGTGTGAAGGAAGCCGGTTCCATCGGCGAGCCCCTGTATGAGGACATCTGCGCCGCCTATATCAACGAGGCGGACCGCCCCCTGATCTTCGCCGGACGCTATGGCCTGTCCAGCAAGGACACTACCCCCGCCCAGCTGAAGGCCGTGTTCGACAATCTGCTGCTGGAGGAGCCCAAGAACCACTTCACCATCGGCATCGAGGATGACGTGACCCACCTGTCCCTGCCCGTGGGCGCCCCCCTGCTCACCGAGCCCGAGGGCACCATCAGCTGCAAGTTCTGGGGCCTGGGCTCCGACGGCACCGTGGGCGCCAACAAGAACTCCATCAAGATCATCGGCGAAACCACGGATATGTACTGCCAGGCGTACTTTGAGTACGACACCAAGAAGTCCTTCGGCATCACCAAGAGCCATCTGCGCTTCGGCAAGCACCCCATCAGCTCCACCTACTATGTCAGCCGAGCCGACTTTGTGGCCTGCCACAACCAGACCTATCTGACCAAGTACGACATCATCTCCGAGCTGAAGCCCCACGGCAGCTTCCTGCTGAACTGCGAGTGGACCGAGGACCAGCTGGAGCAGCACATCCCCGGCGACATCCTGCGCTATATCGCGGAAAACGACATTCATTTCTACATCATCGACGCCAATAAGGAATCCCAGGCCCTGGGTCTGGGCAACCGGTCCAACATGGTGCTGCAGGCGGCGTTCTTCAAGCTGGCTAATGTCATCCCCGTGGAGGACGCCGTGGAGCACATGAAGGCCGCCGTGAAAAAGACCTACGGTCTCAAGGGCGAAAAGGTGGTCAACATGAACATCGCCGCCGTGGACGCCGGCATCAACGCCCTGGTGCAGGTGCAGGTGAAGCCCGAGTGGAAGAACCTGTCCGGCGCCGCCATCCAGCCGCCCCGCGCCGATGTGCCCGACGTCATCAAGAATATCCTGGTGCCCATCAACGCCCAGAAGGGCGACGATCTGCCGGTTTCCGCCTTCCGGGGCATGGAGGACGGCACCATGCCTCTGGGCACCTCCCAGTATGAAAAGCGCGGCATCGCCACCCATCTGCCGGTGTGGGACAAGAGCGAGTGCATCCAGTGCAACCGCTGCTCCTTCGTGTGTCCCCATGCGGTGATCCGTCCCTACCTGCTGAACGAGGACGAGGTGAAGAACGCCCCCGCCGGTCTGGAGCTTACCGACGCCAAGGGTCCCCAACTGGCCGGCCTGCGGTACACCATGGGCGTGTCCACCCTGGACTGCACCAGCTGCGGCAGCTGCGTGGCCTCCTGTCCCAAGAGCGGCAAGGCCCTGCGCATGGTCCCGGCCCACGAGGTATCCCTGGACCAGACCAACTGGAACTACCTGCAGACCATCCCCGAGAAGAACGACCGCTTCGACAAGTTCACCCTGAAGGGCAGCCAGTTCCGCCAGCCCCTGGTGGAGTTCAACGGCGCCTGCGCCGGCTGCGGCGAGACCCCGTATGTGAAGCTGCTGACCCAGCTGTTCGGCGACAAGATGTTCCTGGCCAACGCCACCGGCTGCACCCAGGCCTGGGGCGCTGCCATGCCCTGCGTGCCCTACTGCAAGAATAAGGAGGGCAAGGGTCCCGCCTGGTCCAACTCCCTGTTTGAAAACAACGCCGAGTTCTCCTATGGTATGTGCCTAGCGGTGAAGCAGCTGCGCGCCGCCGTCACGGACTACGTCCATCAGCTGGACGACATGACCGAAAACGCCGCCGTCAAGGCCGCCATCGCCAAGTGGCTGGAGACCTATGACGACCTGGACGCCTCCACCCCCGCCACCCGGGAGCTGCTGCACCTGCTGGAGAGCCAGAGCTTCTCCGCTCAGGAGCAGGCCGTGGTGGACGAGATCCTCAAGCGCCGCAAGGATATGTCCAAAAAGACCATGTGGATGTACGGCGGCGACGGCTGGGCCTACGACATCGGCTACGGCGGTCTGGACCATGTGTTCGCCATGGGCGAGGACGTCAACGTCCTGCTGGTGGACACCGAGGTGTACTCCAACACCGGCGGACAGTCCTCCAAGGCCACTCCCGTGGGCGCCGTGGCCCAGTTCCAGGCCAGCGGCAAGAAGACCAAGAAGAAGGACCTGGGCATGCTGATGATGACCTACGACAACGTCTATGTGGCCCAGTGCTCCATGGGCGCGGACCCGGCCCAGCTCATCAAGGCCATCCGGGAGGCCGAGGCCCACAAGGGTCCCTCCATCGTCATCTGCTACGCGCCCTGCATCAACCACGGCATCAAGAAGGGCATGGGCTGCGTCCAGCAGGAGATGAAGGACGCCGTGGCCTCCGGCTACTGGAACCTGTACCGCTACAGTCCCGAGACCCACAAGTTCACCCTGGACAGCAAAGAGCCCAGCATGGCCCTGTACGACTTCATGAAGGGCGAGGTGCGCTACTCCTCCCTGGAGCTGAGTTTCCCGGAGAACGCCAAGGTCCTGTTCGCCGAGGCGGAGGACGCCGCCAAGGCCAAATACGAGTCCTATAAGCGCCGGGCCGAGGATCAATAAGGCCGGGCACAATGCAGCCAGATAATCACAACGCCGGATAATTAAAAAGCGATAAGAACCTTTCGTTTTCAGAGAGCGGCACGGCTTCGGTCGCGCCGTTCTCTTTTGCGGCATTTATCCCGACAGAGGCTCCGTTCCCCGGGCATAACGGCCAAAAAATACGTGTGCTTTTTGGCATATACCACAATCTTTCCAAAAATACAAAAAGTCCGTTGCAAAACGGCTGCAACGGTGTTGTATATAGTAGGGGTGAGAGCTTCCCACCGCCATATAAGAGGAAAGAGAGAAAACATATGAAACCGTTCCGACACTTCGCCATCGCGTTCTGCGTGTGTTCCTTGCTTTGTATGCTGACGGCCTGCATGTCTTCAGTTACCGTTTGGCCTTCATTCGTTGATATATCAAAAAAGGATGTCATCCTGCGGGTAGATGGAACGGAAACTGCCCTACTGTATTGGTACGATGCATCAAACGGCGACTACGAATGGAATGTTTTTCAGATCCTCGACAATGGACAGGTCGCCCCTATTTCTTTGCGTTACACCGATAAAGTGGCACAAATAGAGGACAACTTGTGCCACATAACAGAGTGCTTCGTCCCGGACTATGGGGAGCACTACATTCTCATTACTTACATGTCGACAGATCAGGATCCGCTCCCATCCGTGTCAGACTCCGCATTTTCTACATTTTACTCCTACGAAATTGAAAATGGGGTAGCTCGAATGTATTGCTTTTTTGCCTACATTCCCGAATTCTCTGAAGGTTACACCGTGTATATCAACCAGGATGCTGTTGTGATAAACTGAACCAAGAAGGGAAAAAGTCGGCCAGGTTTCCATTCCGAGCTTTGATGGCCATCCTTTTTGCGTGATCGGGCTATGGCCGAACCATCACGGCAATCCAGGCTCTGGAATTTATATCAAAAGCGGGAATCCGGCAAGTCGGATTCCCGCTTCAACACATTTATCTTCCGCCCAGGTCCACCGCGTGGCGGACAAAGCTCATAGACGGCACCGGATGGGGCAGCTGCATGGTAAACACCATCTGCGGCGTTTTCGGCTCCGTCAGCGGCAGCCCCTGGCTGTCGGTCATCATGGGGGCCGTCATGGTAAAGGGCTTGGTGTCCGGCCCCACCACCTCCACCTGATCCCCGCAGGCAAACTTGTTGCGCAGGCTCAGGGTGGCCAGGCCCTCCGGCGTACAGTCCGTCACCACGGCGCAGATCTGCCAATCACGGATGTACCGGGCGTCCTCATAGAACTGCCCCGGCTGGCCATAAAAAAATCCGGTGGAATAGTGCCGGTGGCTGACATGCTCCACCTCGTCCCGCCACACCGGGTCCACCGGCCGCCCGGCGGCCACATCGTCCAGCACATGACGATAGGCCCCGGTGACAATGGCGGCGTAATAGGCGGACTTAGCCCGCCCCTCGATCTTCAGGCAGTCCACCCCGGCGTCCATCAAGTCGTCCAGGTGGTCGATCATGCACATATCCCGGGAGTTCATGATGTAGGTGCCCTTCTCGTCCTCGAACACCGGGAAATACTCCCCGGGCCGCTTCTCCTCCATCAGGGCGTACTGATAGCGGCAGGGCTGGGCGCAGGCGCCCCGGTTGGAGTCCCGCCCGGTCATATAGTTGGACAGCAGGCACCGCCCGGAATAGGACACGCACATGGCCCCGTGGCAGAAGGTTTCCAGCTCCAGGGCCGGGTCCACCCGGCGGCGGATCTCCCGGATCTCGTCCATCCCCAGCTCCCGGGCCAGCACCACCCGCTGGGCCCCCAGGTCGAACCACGCCTGGGCGCAGGCATAGTTGGCAATGGACTGCTGGGTGCTGATGTGCCGCTGGCACCGGGGGGCATATTTCCCGGCCAGGATAAAGGCCCCCAGGTCCGCCAGAATCAGGGCGTCCACCCCGGCGTCGTTGAGCTTTTCCAGGTGCTCCGGCAGTCGGTCCACCTCGCCGCTGCGGGGCATGGTGTTCACGGTGGCGTGGACCTTCACCCCGTGCCGGTGGGCAAAGTCCACCGCCCGGGGCAGCTCCTCATCACTGAAATTTCCCGCAAAGGACCGCATGCCGAAGGACGTCCCCGCCAGATACACGGCGTCCGCCCCGTACAGCACGGCCATCTGCAGCTTTTCCCAGTCCCCTGCCGGAGCCAGCAGCTCCGGTTTTTTTCGCTCCGCCGTCATCCGAACTTCCGCAGATTGGCGTTGTGCTCAGACAGGGTGCGGCTGAACACATGCCGCTGGGTATCGGGATTGAGCACATAGAAATAGTAGTTGGTATCGTCCGGCTGCAGGGCGGCCTGGATGGAGGCCTTACCGGCGTTGGCGATGGCCGTGGGGGGCAGGCCCTGGTGGGTATACAGGTTATAGGGGCTGTCCAGGGTCTGATAGTCGTCCTCGGTGATCTCCCGCCCGGCGGCATACACCAGGGAGGCGTCGATCTGCAGCAGGTGGGCCGTCTCGCCCACGTTCTCCAGGCGGTTGTGGATCACGGAGGAGATCAGCGTGCGGTCGGTGCCGTCGGTCTCCTTCTCAATCAGGGAGGCCATGATGACGATCTCCTTCAGGCTGTAGGAGGAGTTGGCAATCAGCGGCGCCAGGTCCGGATCGTCCACAATACGGTCCTGGAAGTTGGCCAGCAGGCGGCTCAGGGCCGAGTCGGCGTTTTCCTTCACATAGAATTCGTAGGTATCCGGGAACAGATAGCCCTCCAGGCGGCTGATGCTGCCCAGATTCTCGTTGTCCACGAAGTCGAACTTGTCGAACACATGGTTCTTGGCGGACTCCTCCAGGGCGGCGGCGTCGGACACGTCGTTCTCCGCCAGCAGCTGGATGATCTGCTCCACGGTGTAGCCCTCGGGGATGGTGACGGTAACGGTGGCCGCCACGCCGCCGGTGGGCTGCATGGACTTGATGAGACAGTTGAAGTCCATGTCGGTGTTCAGCTCATACACGCCGGGCTGAATATAGCGGCTGGCGTGGAACACGGGGCTGGTGATCATGAACAGCAGCTTGGAGTTGATGAGCCCCGCCTTCTTCAGCTTGGTGGCCACCGTCCCCACGGAGTCGCCGCTTTCCACCTCGATGGTGGCGGTCAGAGGAGCCTTATTCAGGGCGCACACATCGTTGACAGCCAGCCAGCCGATACCGGCCAGCAGGAACGAGGCCACGATGACCCCCGCCAGATAGCCCAGCCACCCCAGGCGGCGATTTTTCTTGGGCTTCGGCCCCTGGGCGGAAGCCTGCTTACGGACCTCCTGGGCATCCCATTTGGCCGTATCGGAGTTCTGATAATCGGACATATGATCGGTTCCTTTCTCTATTTTTTCCGCCGGGCACACCCGGACAAGATACGCCGGAGCCATCTCCGGCATAGAATAGCCCATACAGGAAACAAGTGAGGTGAATCGCATGTGCTTTGACAACAACAATTGCTCCTGCATCTGGCTGATCGTGATCTTACTGCTGGTGTTCTGCTGCTGCGGCAGCGGAACCGGATCCCGCTGCGGCTGCGGCAACGGAGGCGACGGCTGCTGCTCCTGCTGAGGGCCGTACATACCTTCGCCCGGAGGGGACGCGCAGGCGTTCCCTCCCTATTTTATGCCCTCCAGCAGGTCACGGAGCCGCTCCATGACCTCCCGGTGGATGTCGTCCACGGAGCGGACCTGTCCGTCCCGGGCGCAGTCAATGCGGGTCCACCCGCCGTAGTCCACCACCATGGCGGCGCTCTCCCGGCAGGACCGCAGGTATGCCTCGTCCCGCTCGTGGATGTCGGCGGTGGTGTGGGTCAGCTGCTCCCGGCGGCGCATCATCTGCTCCGACAGCTCCGTGGGCACGTCCAGATACAGCACCCGGTCCGGCTCCGGCAGCCCCAGCTTCCGGTATTCAAAGTCAAACAGCCAATCCAGAAACGTCTGCCGCTCCTGAGGCGGCAGCTTGGAGGTCTGGTGCACGGCGTTGCTGGTGGTGTACCGGTCGGCGATGACCAGCCCCCCCTGCCGGTACCAGCCGCCCCAGTCCTGCTTGAAGGAGGCATAGCGGTCCACGGAGAAGAACGTGGCGGCGGCATAGGCATTGACGTCCGCCGGGTCGGTGCCGAAGGCCCCGCTGAGATACAGCCGCAGCAGCGCCGAGGACTCCTCCTTGTACCGGGGAAACTCCAGCTTGCGGAAGGGCACGCCCCGGCTCTCCAGCTCCCGGCACAGAAGCGCCGTCTGAGTGGCCTTTCCGGAGCCGTCGGTGCCCTCGAATACGATCAGTTTTCCGCTCATCCTATGTTTCCTCCCCCGGCTCGACATATGCTTTCAGGTTATTCTACCACGGCCCGGCCCTTTTGTCCATGAAAAAGTTTTCCGCCCCATCCGGAGGCCTCATCTATACATTTTCATTTTCCTGTACAGAATCCGTAAAAATCAGGTGACAAATCCGGACAAAGGCAGTATAATATAGACAAATCATCACCATTGACGGGGTGCAGAAAGGATGTTTTCGCATGAAAAAGCAGATTCTTATCACCATTGGCCGCGAATACGGCAGCGGCGGGCATGACCTGGCGGTCCTGCTGAGCCAGCGGCTGGGCATCCGGATGCTGGACCGGGAGCTTATTGACGAGCTCTGGAAAAATGACCCGGAAATGCAGCGGCTGGCCCAGGAGTACGACGAGCGGCCGGTGAACCGCATTCTCAGCCGCAAGATCAACGAATTTGACAACTCCATCCCCCACAACGTGGCCCAGCGGCAGTTCGACATGATCCGCCAGTTCGCCGACAGCGGCGAATCCGCCATCTTCGTGGGCCGCTGTGCCGACTATGCCCTGGCCGGGCGGCCGGGCCTGCTGCGGATCTTCTGCCGGGCGGACCTGACCCATCGGATCAAGCGCATCCGGCAGCGGCACAATCTTTCCCCGGAAAAGGCCGCGCTGCTGGTGGCCAAAACCGACCGGCACCGCCGGGTCTACTACCACCACCACACCGGCAAGTTCTGGGGCCACAGCTCCTGCTATGACCTGACGGTGAACACCAGCGTCCTGGGGGTGGAGAAAACCGCCGAAGCCCTGGAGGCGTATATCCGGGCATTTCAGGAGCAGGACTGACCGCCGCACATATTTTGATACAAAAAAGCACCGCCCGCAGGCGGTGCTTTTCATATGGTTCTTTTACTCGGCGGGGTAAACAGAAACCTGCTTACGATCCTTGCCCAGACGCTCGAAGCGGACAACACCGTCGGCCTTGGCAAACAGCGTGTCATCGCTGCCGATACCGACGTTGGTGCCGGCGTGGATGTGGGTGCCGCGCTGGCGGACCAGGATGTTGCCGGCCAGAACGAACTGACCATCAGCGCGCTTGGGGCCAAGGCGCTTGGACTCGGAATCACGGCCGTTCTTGGTGGAGCCCATACCTTTTTTATGGGCAAAGAACTGCAGACCAATGTTCAGCATAATGCAGTACCATCCTTTCTATGAGATGATTGCGGGGGAACAGGAGGGTTTCACGCCTCCATCACTTCAATGTTTTCCGGATACTCGTCGTGAAGCTGGGCCAGATACACCATCAGCCCCGTCAGAAGATTCTGGCAGGTGTTCTCCGCCATGGGAGCCAGGCCCCCGGGCAGACGAAAGGAGATGGCGGCGTCCTGCTCCCGGACTTTCACCGCGGCACACAGACCCATCACGTCATTGATGGTGGCTTCTACCAGGCGCACTGCGCTGGTAACGGCGGCGCAGACGATGTCCTCACCCTCTGCGGCGAAGCCGCTGTGTCCCTGCGCATCGAAACCGACGATGCGGGCTTCCTCTGTCAGGAATGTAACGGTCGTCATGCTGTCACTCAGAAGGAGATCTTGCCGATTTCCACCTTGGTGTAGGGCTGACGATGACCCTGCCGTTTGCGATAACCCTTCTTGGGGGTATACTTGAAGATACGGATCTTCTTGCCCTTGCCGTTCTTGACGACGGTGGCGTCCACCTTAGCGCCCTCCACCACGGGAGTGCCGAACTTGGTGTTTTCGCCGTCGACGATGGCCAGGACCTGGTCGAACACCACGGAATCACCCGCGTTGACGTCCAGCTTCTCGATAAACAGAGTGTCACCCTCGGAGACGTTGTACTGCTTACCACCGGTCACGATAATAGCCTGCATACTTGTTGCACCTGCCTTTCCTTTATTACGGACTCGCTGTCGGGGGCGTCCGGCAATGCCGGAACTTTTGACCCATTCAAAGCGGCTTATAGAGTATAACAGAGAAATTCACCTTTGTCAATCACTTTTCGCCGTTTTCCAAAGCAAATTTGCCCGCCTGCCGCTTTCGCGGCAGGCGGGCGCTTATCGCCTTATGCCCCGGGCTGTTACACGGTGCCCGTTACCGTCAGGACGCTCTGCCCCGGGGTGACGGTCCAGGAGCCGTCGGCGTTCTGGGTGAACGCGGCCTCCGGCACCGTCAGCTTACCGGCCACCGTGGCAAAGGCGCCGGTGGCGGCGTCATAGGTGTAGTCCTCCGGCGACGTCCAGGCCGTGCCGTTGAAGGTGACGCCGGTGATGTTCAGGATGGGATCGAAAGTGTCGGTGATCACGGCCCCCTCCTGGCCGGTCAGGGCGGTGTTGCCGGTGTTGCGGATGGTAAAGGTATAGGTCAGAGGCCCGTTGCCGGTGACCACGGCGGGAGACAGGGCCTTGCTGATGGTCAGCTCCGGCTCCAGCCGGGCCGCCGTGGTGGCCGTGGCCGTCAGCGGCGTGGCCAGACCGCCGCCGCTGGCGGTGACGGTGTTCCGGATCTCGCCCTCCACCCCCGGCGCGGCAAACTCCGTGACCCGGGCCTGATACACCAGGGTGGCGTTGCCCCCGGCGGGCACCGTAACGCCGATGACGGTCATAGGCGGCCCCGCCGTCACCGTGGGGGCGGGCTGGGCCGTGCCGCCGTTATAATAGAGGACGCTGCCCGGCACATAGGCCAGGGGATACACGGTGCCGGCGGCCGCGGTACTGCCGCCCAGATCGTCGGTCAGGGTCAGCCCCGTCAGGGCCGCCGTGCCGGTATTGCTGAGGGTCACCACATAGGTCACCGTGTCGCCGGGCCGGTAGCCGCCGGACACCGCCGTTTTGGTGATGGTCAGCGCGTCCCGCAGCTCACCGGTGACCACGTTGGAATTGATCTGACTGCCGTTGTAGGACAAGGTAGCCATGTTGGTAAAGGAAGCCATAGAACTCCTCCCGGAAAACGGATGGGTTTTCCCGCCCCTGGGGGCAGGAGCCGTTTCCGCATTCCAGTGTATGCGCCATGGCCCGCCGCCGTCATCCCTGCCTGTCCAGAGACGCCTGCACGAAGCCCACAAACAGCGGATGGGGCCGGTTGGGACGGCTCTTGAACTCCGGGTGGAACTGCACCCCCACAAACCAGGTATTGGCGGGTTCCTCCACGATCTCCACCAGATGCCCGTCCGGGGACAGCCCCGCCAGCCGCAGTCCGGCGTCCTGCAGCTCCCGGCGGAACTGGTTGTTGAACTCATACCGGTGCCGGTGCCGCTCGGAGATGTCGGCGGTACCGTAGGCGGCCCGGGCCAGGGTACCCTCCGCCAGCACGCAGGGGTACTTGCCCAGCCGCATGGTGCCGCCCTTGGCGGTGATGCCCACCTGATCCGGCATCAGAGCGATCACCGGATGGGCAGTCAGGCCGGAGAACTCCGCGCTGTGGGCGTCGGCCCACCCGGCCACGTGCCGGGCATATTCGATGACGGCGATCTGCATTCCCAGACAGATGCCGAAATACGGCACGTCCTTCTCCCGGGCGTATTGCGCCGCCAGGACCATCCCCTCGATGCCCCGGTCACCGAAGCCGCCGGGCACCAGAATGCCGCTGCAATCCCCCAGCACCTGCTCCACGTTCTCCGCCGTCAGGCCCTCGGAGTCCACCCACTTGATGTTCACCCTGGCGTCGCAGGCCGTTCCCGCGTGGAACAGGGACTCCGCCACGCTGAGATATGCGTCATGCAGGCCGGTATACTTGCCCACCAGGGCGATCTGCACGGTTTTATGCACCCCGTTGATCCGCTGCACCAGGGCCGTCCACTCGGCCAGGTCCGGCTCCCGCTGGGGCAGTCCCAGCTTCCGGCAGGCCACCCGGCACAGGCCCTCCCGCTCCAGCAGCAGGGGCACCTCATACAGGGTGGAGGCCGTCAGATTCTGGATAACGCAGTCCTCCTCCATGTTGCAGAACAGGGCGATCTTCCGCCGCAGGTCCTCCGGCAGGGGACTGTCCGTCCGGCACACCAGAATATCCGGCTGAATGCCCACGGACAGCAGCTCCTTCACGGAGTGCTGGGTGGGCTTGCTTTTCAGCTCCCCGGTGCCGGGGATGGACACCACCAGGGGCACATGGATATACAGCACGTTTTCCCGGCCCTTCTCCGCCGCCACCTGGCGGATGGCCTCCAGATAGGGCTGGCTCTCGATGTCGCCCACGGTGCCGCCTACCTCGGTGATGATGATGTCCGTTTCGCCGTCGTCCATGGCGTAAATGCGCCGCTTGATCTCGTCGGTAACATGGGGGATGATCTGCACGGTGCCGCCCAGATAGCCCCCCTGCCGCTCCCGGTTCAGCACGTTCCAGAACACCTTGCCCGAGGAGACGGAGGCGTTCCCCGTCAGGGACTCGTCCACAAACCGCTCATAGTGCCCCAGGTCCAGGTCCGTCTCCGCGCCGTCGTCGGTGACAAACACCTCGCCGTGCTGAAAGGGGCTCATGGTGCCGGGATCCACATTGAAATAGGGGTCGAACTTCTGGTTCTTCACCCGGAAGCCCCGCTGCTTCAGCAGCCGCCCCAGGGACGCCGCGCAGATGCCCTTTCCCAGCCCGGACACCACGCCGCCGGTAACAAAAATATGCTTCATCGTGACCACTCCTTACCCGCAGAATACCATATTAAAAATACTTTCAAATTCTACTGCCGCCGCTCTCCCCCGTCAAGACGGAATATTTATCAAAATAAAGAATCCCCTCCGGCGCTTCCCTGCACAATCAGCCGAAATTGCGGAATTTGCGAAACTTTTTCTTGCAATCCGCCTACCGGCGTGGTATGGTAGATTTGAACCCGCCTTATCCGGCGTCCTCTCCCCTACCGCAGCCCGGGAATGCGCCTGCGCAGCACCGGGCACAGCAGGGCCGTCACGGCGATTTTCGCGGCGTCCCCCGGCAGATAGATCAGCATCCCCGACCAAAGCAAGGCCGGTGCGCTGATGCCCTTGCCCAGATAGCCGTTGAGGATCAGCGCCATATAGGGCACCCCCACGGCATAGAGAACCGCCAGCCCCGCCCCGCAGGCCAGGGCCAGCCTCACCGGCGAGCTGCTGCGGCGGCTCAGACCGCCGATGACGGCGGCGGCGGGAATCAGCCCCAGCAGGAACCCGAAAGAGGGCTGAAGCACATAGCCGAAGCCGCCTCCGGCGGTGAAGATCGGCAGCCCCACAAGCCCCAGAGCCACATAGACCCCCTGGCTCAGGGCTCCGCCGCCCGGCCCCAGCAGCACCCCCGCCATGGCGGTGAACAGGAACTGCAGGGTGATAACGGAAATCCCTATCGGAATACGAATAAACGCGCCTGCCGCCGTCAATGCGGCCAGCAGCGCGGTATATACCAGCTTTCGTGCGGACATGGCCCCCTCCTGATTTGGAATAGATTGGGGCCATGATACCATAGCGGCCCATAGTTGTCAACGAATTGACAACCAGGGGCCGTTTTTCATTCTGCCTCCGCCTGGGGATAGACCAGGCTTTCCGGCGTCCAATTGCGGATCCGGTCTGCGTACCAGGCGCAGCAGTCCCGGGCCAGGGCTGCGTCCAGGTTGCGGTAATTACCGCATTCTGCGGCGCTTTTGCCGGGCATGGGACCATCATAGACCGCCCCGGCGGCGAACACCTGCTGCACCAGGCGGATGGCCGCCTCATCCGTCAGCCGGCGGCTGTCGAACAGGAAGTAAAACCCCGTCTGGCAGCCCATGGGGCCGAAGTAGATCACGGCGTCCTTTTCCGGGCTGTTGCGCAGAAGGGTGGCGATGATGTGCTCCACCGAGTGCATCTGGGCATTGGTCAGCAGGTCGCCGGTGTTGGGCTTTTTGAAGCGCAGGTCGAAGGTGGTGACGTCCCCGTCCCGGCGGGACAGGTACAGGCCGGGAACCAGCACGTCGTGGTTCACCGTGAAGCTGGCGATCCGTTCCATGTCACGCCTCCAGCTGGTCCACAAAGGCCATGACCACCCGGTTCAGGTCCCGCATGGCCGTGGGGAAATTGAAAACGAAGTCGTGGTGCTCAAACAGGCAGTCGGACACGGACTTGACGGACATGAAGGGCACGTTGTTGCGCAGGCACACCTGGGCGTCGGCGCAGCCCTCCATGTCGCACAGCAGGGGGTGGAAGGTGTCGGCGATCCAGTGGGCCCGGGGGGTGTCGGTGGCAAACCAGTCGCCGGTGGCCACCCAGCCAGTGCGGTAAGGGACGCCCACCCGGTCCATGGCAGCCCTGGCCCGGTCCAGATCGCTGGTGGGGAACTGCACCCGGTTCACCGTGGACACCAGTCCCACAGGGTCGCCCAGGGCGCTGGTATCCACATCGTGCTGCAAAAAGCCCTCCGCCAGAACGATGGAGCCAATGGGCATATCCTCAAAGCACCCGGCCACCCCGGCGTTGAGCACCAGGTCCGGCTGATACAGGCTGATCAGCAGCTGGGTGGCCATGGCGGCGTTGACCTTGCTGACGCCCCCGGCGCAGGCGATGACGTCTGGCCGGATCTGATAAAACGGCACCCCGGCCACGGTCTGCAAAGGCTGGGCATTCTCCTGGGTCAGCAGGCTTTCAATCTCGCCGGTCATGGCGTATACAAGTCCGATCTTCATGGTTGGTTTCCTCCCGATAAATTCGATTTTCACCCTATATTGTAAGGATTCACCGGGTGGATTGTCAAGAGGATTGCAAAATTTCCCAAAATGCGGTATAATGAGCTGAGAAATGAACCAAAAGTGCATTTTTAAACAGTGTGGTGATTAATATCCTATAACCTGTACAAAATGCCGGGAAGACTGTCGCAGAATTGTAACCGGTTTGTAACTATTTGTAATTTTCTGGGAAGGGGTGATCGCATGCCCGTTTTCGGCGTGATCTGCGAATATGACCCCTTCCATCTGGGGCACCGGTGGATGCTGGAGCAGCTGCACCGGCAGGGACCGGTGGTGTGCGCCATGAGCGGCTGCTTCACCCAGCGGGGGGAATTTGCCGCCGTGAACAAGTTCGCCCGGGCGGAGATGGCCGTTCGGAACGGGGCGGACCTGGTGCTGGAGCTGCCCACGCCCTGGGCGGTGTCCGGAGCGGAGCGCTTTGCCCGGGGCGGCGTGGAGCTGCTGAAGAAAACCGGCCTGGTGACCCACCTGGCCTTCGGCAGCGAGTGCGGCGACCTGGAGGCCCTGCAACGGGTGGAAGCCTGCCTCTCCGGCGAGAGCTTTCAGGAGACCCTCCGGCGAAGATTGGAGGGCGGCGAGACCTTTGCCCGCTGCCGCCAGGCGGCGGTGGAGGAGCTGCTGGACCCCCGGGACGCGGCGCTGCTGTCCCAGCCCAACAACATCCTGGCCATCGAGTATCTGAAGGCCCTGCGCCGGGCGGATTTTTCCATGGAACCGATAACGTTCCCGCGCCGGGGCGGACCCCACGACGGCGGCGCGGCGGATGGGATCGCCTCCGCGTCCCACATCCGCAGGCTTCTGCGGGCGGGGCACACGGAGGAGGCCATGGCCTTCCTGCCCCGGGAATCGGCGGAGGTGCTGCGGCGGGAAATGGCCGCAGGCCGGGGGCCGGTGGATATGCACACCTGCCAGCGGGCCATTCTGGCCCGGCTGCGGACCATGTCCCAGGAGGACTTTCTCCCCTATGACGGCGGCGGCGAGGGGCTGTACCGCCGGTTTTACCGGGCGGTGCGGCAGGCCGCGGACATAGACGGCCTGCTGGAGGCCGCCAAGACCCGGCGCTATCCCCTGGCCCGGCTGCGGCGGATGCTGCTGGTGGCGTATCTGGAGCTGCCGGAGCCGGAGCACATTCCCTATCTGCGGCTGCTGGCCGCCAGCTCCCGGGGCTGCACCCTGTTGCGGCAGATGCGCGGGGCGCCGGTGCTGACCAAGCCCGCCGACGTATCCCGCCTGGGGCAGACGGCCCAGGACCTGTTCACCCGGGAGGCCGGTTGGACCGATTTATATACTCTGGCGTATCCCGACCTGTCTCAGAGCGCCTGCGGCGCGGACTGGCGGGCCACCCCATGGATCATGTAAGGAAATGCCTATGAAGAAACTGTACATCATTCTGATAGCGGCCCTGACGCTGGCGGCGTGCCTGACAGCCTGCAGCGCCAAGCCCGTGTCCCTGCGGGGCACCGAAGCGCCCAATCTGCCCGGCCCGACTAATGACGCGCTGAAGGTCACGGACGGGGGCCAGGACTGGAACATCACCCTGGAGCAGGTAGATAAGGAGAACTTCGCCGAGGACGACCGGCTGCTGGCCAAGGGCAGCTATCAGGTGTTCCAGCTGAACCAGGAAGGCTCAGGGGACACTCTGACCGCCGCCGCCGCGGCCGCCGAGGGCATCAACGCGTATTTTGAGCAGTGGCGCAAGGACCAGCTGCAATTTCTGGGAGACGTGACCAACCTGGCCCGGGATGCTTACGCCGGTGTCAACGGGGAGGATTCCCGCTGGGAGCAGCCGGAGTATGTGTACTCCGATACCGTTACCACCGACTATTGGGTGGGGCCGGAGCTCCTGTGCGTGGAGATGCACTACAGCTCCTATTCCGGCGGGGCCCACCCCAACTCCTGGCGCGTGGCGGTGAGCTTCGACCTGAACACCGGCGAGGCCGTCAAGATCATGGAGCTGGCCGAGGACAGCGAGGGCCTGCGGGCCGCCGTCAAGGAGAATCTGCTGTACCAGATTCGAGAGAGCGACATCTGGACGGAATACGGAGCCGAGGCCTTCTTCGAAGACTATGAGGACACCGTGGGCAACTGGGCGGATCAGTGCCTGGTATTCGATGACAATGGCCTGACCGTGGTGTTCAACCCCTATACCATTGCTCCCTATGCCACGGGAGAGCTGTCGTACCTGATTCCCTACAGTCTGCTGCAGCCCTATCTGAATGGCCGGGCCATGCAGCTGCTGGGTCTGAACTGAATCAATTCTTTGGATAAATAAAGGGCTTCCACCCGACCGGTGGAAGCCCTTTATTATGTCGTTGTCACAGGATGGACTTGGCGTCCACATAAAGCTCCCGGACCGCCGGTGCATCGTCGCTGACGGGCTCCGGCTGATGGTCCCGCTTCTCGATGAACTTGGGGGCTACCTGGGGGAACAGGGCCAGGCTCAGCACGTCCTCGTCGGACTTGGCAAGGCCCCGGAACTCCTGGCGGTACTTCTCCAGCTCCGGCTCCAGCAGGTCGGCGGGACGGCAGGTGACCACGTCCTCAGGGGCGATGCCCGCCTTGGCCCGGACCTCCGGGTTCACCTGGCCGGGGAGCTGGCCGTACTCGCCCTTGAGCATGGCCTTGGACTCCTTGGGGAACACCTTGTACCGCTCCCCCATGATGATGTTCATCACCGCCTGGGTGCCCACGATCTGGCTGGAGGGGGTCACCAGGGGAGGATAGCCGAAGTCCTTGCGGACCCGGGGAATTTCCGCCAGCACGTCGTAGTATTTGTCCTCCTTCCCGGCCTGCTTCAGCTGGGAAATGAGGTTAGAGAGCATACCGCCGGGGACCTGATACAGCAGGGTGTTGGTGTCCACCCGCAGGACCTTGGGGTCCAGAATGCCCGCGTCCTGAAGCCGCTGGGCCACCTGGCGGAAATGGACAGCGGCATCGGACATCTTGCCCAGGTCCAGGCCGGTGTCGCGGACGGTTCCCTTCAACGTGGCCACCAGGGACTCGGTGGCGGGCTGGCTGGTGCCGTTGGCCATGGGCGACAGGGCGGTGTCCACGATGTCCACCCCGGCATAGGCCGCCATCAGCAGCGTCATATCGCCGGTGCCGGAGGTGTTGTGGGTGTGCAGGTGGATGGGGACGCTGACGGTCTCCTTCAGAGCCTTCACCAGGGAATAGGCGTCCATAGGCAGCAGGAGGTTTGCCATGTCCTTGATGCAGATCATGTCCGCGCCCATCTCCTCCAGCTCCTTGGCCAGCTTCACGAAGTAGGCCTCGTTGTGGATGGGGGACATGGTATAGCTGAGGGTGGCCTCCACCTGTCCGCCGTATTTCTTGGTGGACTTGATGGCCTGCTCCAGATTGCGCACGTCGTTGAGAGCGTCGAAAATGCGGATGATGTCGATGCCGTTTTCGATGGACTTGGCGCAGAAGGCGTCCACCACGTCGTCGGCGTAATGCTTATAGCCCAGGATGTTCTGGCCCCGGAACAGCATCTGCAATTTTGTGTTCTTCACGTGCTTGCGGATGGTGCGCAGGCGCTCCCAGGGGTCCTCCCCCAGAAAGCGCATACATGCGTCAAAGGTTGCGCCGCCCCAGCACTCCAGGGAGTAGTACCCGATGGAGTCCAGGGTTTCCAGGGCGGGCAGCATATCCTCGATGGTCATGCGGGTGGCCGCCTGGGACTGGTGGGCGTCCCGGAGGATGGTATCGGTAATCAGCAGGGGCTTATTCGATAAAAATTCCATAATTTACCTCCTATCAGCCGAACAGGGAGATCAGCACGCCTGCGGCGATGGCGGAGCCGATGACGCCCGCCACATTGGGGCCCATGGCGTGCATCAGCAGGAAGTTGCCGGGATTGGCCTCCTGGCCCACCTTCTGGCTGACCCGGGCCGCCATAGGCACGGCGGACACGCCGGCGGAGCCGATGAGGGGATTGATCTTCTCCTTCAGGAACAGGTTCATGAACTTGGCCAGCAGCACGCCGCCTGCGGTGCCGAAGCCGAAGGCCACCACGCCCATGCCCATAATGGCCAGGGTCTTGGGGCTGAGGAAGGTGGTGCCGGTGGCGGTAGCGCCCACGCTGATGCCCAGGAAGATGGTGACGATGTTCATCAGCTCGTTCTGCATGGTCTTGCTGAGCCGATCCAGCACGCCGCACTCCTTGGCCAGGTTGCCGAACATCAGGCAGGCGATCAGCGGCGCGGCGGAGGGCACCAGCAGGGCCACAAACACCGTGACCACAACGGGGAACAGAATCTTCTCCCGCTTGCTGACCTCCCGCAGGGGCTTCATAACGATCTGCCGCTCCTTCTCGGTGGTCAGGGCCTTCATGATGGGCGGCTGGATGACGGGCACCAGGGCCATGTAGGAGTAGGCCGACACGGCGATAGGGCCCAGCAGCGCCGGGGCCAGCATGGCGGTGACGAAGATGGCCGTGGGGCCGTCCGCGCCGCCGATGATGCCCACGGAGGAGGACTCCGCGCCGGTGAAGCCCAGCAGGCGGCAGCCCAGATAGGTCAGGAAAATGCCCAGCTGAGCGGCAGCGCCCAGCAGCAGGCTCTTGGGGTTGGCGATCAGGGGGCCGAAGTCGGTCATGGCGCCCACGCCCATGAAGATCAGGCAGGGATAGATGCCCAGCTTGATGCCCAGATACAGCACATCCACCAGGCCCACGGAAACGGTGACATTGCTCATGGTCAGACCGCTGGCGGCAGCGAACTGCTCTGCGCTGGCCAGGGTCTGGATCTGTACGGCGATGGAATTCACAGCGTCGCCGGTGGCGGCGGCCACCTGAGCGGCCACCTGACTCAGTGCATCCGCGCCAAACATGCTCTGGGCGGCGGTCCACAGGGAGTCCACATAAGGCTGTAGCACATCGGCGGATACGCCGCTGTTCAGCATTTCAGACAGAAAGCTGGCCGTGATGGGCTGGCCGCCGAACAGCTCCCAGTGGACGTGGCCCCCGGCAAAGAGGATCTCGTGGAACATCCCCGCCCCGGGCAGATTGGTCACCAGCATGCCGATGGCGATGGGCACCAGCAGCAGGGGCTCAAACTTCTTCACAATGCCCAGAAACAGCAGGACACAGGCAATCACCAGCATAATGGCGCTTTTCCAGTTCTCCCCCTGGAAGAACTGATAGAAGCCGGTACTGGTCAGAAAATTGGCAATTGCTTCCATATGCGGCCCTCCGGGGTCAACCGATGGTGCACAGCAGGGTGCCGGACTCCACGGCGGCCCCCTTGGTGACGGACACAGAGGTGACGGTGCCGTCGCATGGCGCCATGATCTCGTTTTCCATCTTCATGGCCTCCAGGATCATCAGCACGTCGCCCTTCTTCACGGCGCTGCCGCTCGTCACATTGACGGCCAGGATGGTGCCGGGCATGGGGGCGGTGATCTTTTCGTCTCCGGCGGGGGCGGCAGGTGCAGCGGGGGCAGCCGCAGCAACCGCAGGAGCGGCGGGCGCACCGGTCATTTCCTCGATCTCCACCTCGAACGCGGTGCCGTTGACGTTGACTCTGTACTTTTTCATGGTGCGTTCCTCCTTACACTTTCTTCATGGATACGATACGGATGGCGGAGACGTCGGTCCCCAGGTCCTCGGCGATGGCAGCAGCCACAGCCGCGATCATGGCGGGGCTTACGGCCTCCGCAGCCGCCGGGGCGGCGGGAACCGCAGCCTTGGGCGGCGTCTGAGCGCCGGCAGTGCGCGTGCACACCCAGCTCATCAGCGAAACCAGCAGAATGATGCACAGAAGTCCCGCAAACACCGTTCCCAGGCCCATCAGCACGACAAATAAGTTGGAATAGTCCATTTCTTCCTCCCTCATACTCTTACTGCGCAGACGGTGCATATCCCGGAAGATTTGTCCTTTGTCTGCTGTCTGCGCGGACAAGACGTGGACAAATTTCTTTGATATGTTGCTCCATTATACACACAGATGGCGAATCTGTCAACAGTAATCCGTCACAATTTTAACAATTTGTGCAGAATGACGAATGTGCCCAACGGGATGCTTGTACAAAACCACAGAAAAAGCGCACCTCCCACAGGGGAGATGCGCCGATCCGTCATCTGTTATACATAGCCGTACAGGCCCCGCACGGAGACCTCACCGCAGCGCAGCGTGTCCACCGTGCCGTCCCGGCGGCGCACCACAAGGCCGTACTGCCGGTCGATATCCAGGGCCGTCACCGTCTCCCCGGTGTCCGGGATGCGCAGCGTCTGCCCCAGATTCAGGCACAGGCGGCGATAATCGGCGGCGTAGACCGCCGGGGTGTGCAAGTGTCCAAAGGCCTGGCACAGAGCCTCTGCCAGGGCCGTTTCCAGGGCAGCCCGGTCTGCGGGATAGCCCTGGGCCTCCAGGGACGTGGCGATCCGGGCCACCTCCGGCGAAAAGTCATCGGGCCGCTGCCGCAGGTTGACGCCGATACCGATGACCACATAGTCCACTCCCCTGCCGGACAGCGACGCCTCCGTCAGGATGCCCGCCAGCTTCCGTCCCTCCAGCACCAGGTCATTGGGCCATTTGATCCGCACCGGTGCGCCGGTGACGCGTCGGATGGCCCCGGCGGCGGAGACCGCCGCCATGGGGGTCAGGGGCAGCAGGTCCTCCGGCGTCCCCTCCGGCCGCCACAGCACCGAGAGGTACAGGCCCAGCCCCTCCGGCGATTCAAAGCTCCGGCCCATGCGGCCCCGGCCCGCCGTCTGCCGCCGGGCGATCACCGCCGTGCCGCTGGGCGCGCCCTGGGCCGCCAGGCTCTTGCACACGGTGTTGGTGGAGTCCACCGTGTCATAGCGGAAAATCCTTGGCTGCTCCATCCGTACTGCCTCCCTTCGTTTTTTCCCATGGTAACATGGATTTCCCCGGACGTAAAGAGTCCGATTGCCCAAAGAGGGGCAACATCATGTGCAGCCCCCTGCTTTCCGAAAGTGAAAGCAGGGGGCTGCCTGATTCGATTACACAAACCACTCGTTTTCCGCCCGGCGGGTATAGACGTCCTCCAGCTCATGCTGGTGGAACAGATACCCCGGGTCATCAAAGTACTTGGCCCCGGAGGGGCATTTTTTGACGCAGGCGCAGCACTTGATGCAAATGCCCCTGACTTGGGACACGTCCGCCGGGTCGATGGAGCCCATGGGACACAGCTCCGCGCACAGGCCGCAGCCGCCGCACTTGTCCGGGTCCGTTTTCGGCTTCACCTTCAGGATGTTGATGGGGTTTCCGTGGCGGTCCCGGGGGGTGTAATAGGGGCGGATGGGCGTTTCGCCCCGGACCGATACGGGGGCCATTTCTGTCCCGGCTTGTCCCGCCAATTTCTCGCAGATTTCCCGGGCAAAAGCGGCTTGTCCCGCCATGTCCCCATCGTCCGGACGGCCCGCCCCCAGGGTGCGGGAAAAACTGTGCTCCCCCACGAAGGCTCCGGCCGCCACGCAGCGGAAGCCGTCCTGCTGGAGGATGTCCCGCAGCTCTATGAGGGCGTCGTCATAGTTCCGGTTGCCGAACAGCACCACCGGCACCGCCAGCGCTCCCCCGCCCCGGACCTTTTCCCGCAGGAACGGCAGCAGCACATTGGGCACCCGCCCGGCGTATACCGGCGTTCCCAGCACCACCAGGTCCGATTGGCAGAAATTCAGCTCCTGCTGCCGGGCCTGGGGCCGGGTGAAGTCCAGACTGCGGCAGGGCGCCGCCAGCAGCCGGGCAAGCTCCCCGGCGATGTGCGTTACCGTGCGCTCCGTGGTTCCGGTGCCGCTGAAATACACGGCCCAAACGGTTGTCATGATATTTCCCCTCTTTTGTGTATTTTTGTGGGTTTTATAGACTGAAATCTTCCTCTTTCAGCCCGTCAGTGGAAAGCTGGGCCGGACGGGGCGGCACCCGCTTCAGGGGGTCATACCGGAAACGGAAGCAGTGATTCTCCGCCGACACGATGCCCTTTTTCACGCAGGCCACCTGGGTCTCGTTGATGCGGACCCCCTGGGCGCAGTAGGCGCAGCGGGGCTCGATATCTTTGCGAAACAGCATGAAACCGCCCTCCTTACAGCGTATCCAGCCGCACCTTGCCGTCCTCTGCCGTGGCCCGCAGCTGGGTGATGGGGTGCTCGAAGCTGTCGATGATCTGAACCGCCATGGGGTCCTCCAGCTCCTTCTGGATGCAGCGGCGCAGATTCCTGGCCCCGTAGGCGGCGGAATAGGAGGAGTGCACCAGGTGGGAAACCAGCGCGTCGTCATAGCTAAAGCTGTAGCCCTTCTCCTTCAGGGAGGCCTGGAGCTCATCCAGCATAATCCGGGCGATGGCGGCAAAATTCTCCTCCGTCAGCTGGTGGAAATAGACGATCTCGTCCACGCGGTTGATAAATTCCGGACGCAGAAATTCCCGCAGAGCCTTCATGGTGCGCTCCCGGCCCTGGTCATCGGCGCTGCGGCCGAAGCCCACGGACCCGGCGGCCTTGTCGGACCCGGCGTTGGAGGTCATGACGATGACGGTGTTTTCAAAGTTCACCTTGCGGCCGTGGGCGTCGGTGACCTCGCCGTCGTCCAGAATCTGCAGCAGGATGTTCAGCACGTCCGGGTGGGCCTTCTCGATCTCGTCAAACAGGATGACGGAATAGGGCTTGCGGCGGATCTTCTCCGTCAGCTGGCCAGCCTCGTCATAGCCCACATAGCCCGGAGGGGAGCCCACCAGGCGGGACACCGAGTGCTTCTCCATAAACTCCGACATATCCAGGCGGATCAGGGCGTCCGGAGTATTGAACAGGTCGGCGGCCAGCTGCTTCACCAGCTCCGTCTTGCCAACGCCGGTGCTGCCCACGAAAATGAAGCTGACGGGCTTATGCTTGGGGGAAATGCCCACGCGGCTGCGGCGGATGGCGGCGGACACGGCGGAAACCGCCTCGTCCTGGCCCACAATGTGCTGCTTCAGCCGGTCCTCCAGCTGGGACAGGCGCTTGAACTCCTCTTCCTTGATCTTGCTGGCGGGGATCTTGGTCCACATCTCAATGACCCGGGCGATGTTGTCCATGGTCAGCTGGGGCATACCCTTGGCCTCCAGGGCGGAAAGCTCCTGCTGCAGCCGCAGCTCCTGGCTGCGGAGCTGGGCAATGCGGGCATAGCGGGCGTCCAGCTCCTCCTGGGTGAACTCCTGGCCCTCCGCCGGCTGGGCGGACATGAGGTTCTCCCGCTCGAAGGTGACGTTCTCCAGGTCCCGCTTGACCTCCATCCGGCGGTTGATGTCCGGGTCGTGAAGGTTCATATCGGAGCAGGCCTCGTCGATCAGGTCGATGGCCTTGTCCGGCAGGAAACGGTCGGTGATGTACCGCTCGGACAGCACCACTGCCTGGCGCAGCACCCCCTGGGGGATGGAGACGCCGTGGTAATTCTCATAGTAATGGGCGATGCCCTGGAGAATTTTCAGGGTATCCTCCAGGCTGGGCTCGTTGACGGTCACCGGCTGGAAGCGGCGCTCCAGGGCAGTGTCCTTTTCGATGTGCTTGCGGTATTCGTTGAAGGTGGTGGCGCCGATGACCTGAATCTCGCCCCGGGACAGGGCGGGCTTGAGGATATTGGCGGCGTTCATGCTGCCCTCGGCGTCGCCGGCGCCCACGATGTTGTGGACCTCGTCGATGACCAGGATGATGTTGCCCAGCTTGCGGATCTCCTCGATGAGGCCCTTCATGCGGCTTTCAAACTGGCCCCGGAACTGGGTGCCCGCCACCAGCGCCGTCAGGTCCAGCAGGTACACCTGCTTATCCCGCAGCTTGAAGGGCACGTCCCCGGCGGCGATGCGCTGGGCCAGGCCCTCGGCAATGGCAGTTTTGCCCACGCCGGGCTCGCCGATGAGGCAGGGGTTGTTCTTCTGGCGGCGGTTCAGAATCTGCACCACCCGCTGAATCTCCTCCTCCCGGCCGATGACCGCGTCCAGCTTGCCGTCCCGGGCCCGCTGGCTGAGATTGATGCAGTAGCTGTCCAGGTACTTGTGCTTTTTATCGGCCTTGCGGCCCTTGGGGGCCTCCTCCCGGCCGGAGGGGGCGTCGGACTTCTCCGCCGGGGGATTGCTGCCGCCGAACAGGCGGTTCAGGAAGGGGAAGGTGGCGGTCTTGCCGCTTTCGCCGTCGTCCTCGTCGTCCTCATCCTGGGGGGCAGGTATGTCGCTGAGCTCCTCGGCCCCGCCGAAGGCCTGCATCATCTCGTTGTTGATGTTCTCCAGGTCCTCCGGAGAGATGCCCATTCGCTTCATCATCTCCTCCACCTGGGGCAGGCCCAGCTGGGCGGCGCATTTCAGGCACAGGCCCTCGTTGACCATCTCGCCCTTTTCATTCTGCCGGGAAATAAAGACCACGGCCACATTTTTCTTACATTTGGAACAAAGAGTCGGTTGCATGGTTTCCCTCCGTTATCTGGGTAAATTGTTCATAGCGCCGCCAGAAGGCCCAGCGGCGTCTGGGTTGCAAAGAATTTCAGCAGGGTGGTGCCGTCGATGAGCTCTGGGGTCAGGAGCCAGCCGAAGCGCTGCATGGCCCACACGGCCACAAACAGCGTAAGGCCGCCGCACACAAGACCCAGAGCCGCGCCGCCCAGGCCGTTGACGGTGCTGACCAGGGGAAGCCTGGTGACAATGGCGTTCAGGGGCTTCATCAGCAGCCACAGCAGCGCCAGCAGCACCAGGAACGACACCACATACACCGCCGTGCTGGCCACGGAGCGGGCCACGCTGAGGCTCACCGCCCGGATCAGGCTCTCCCCTGTTTCCTGCACCCGCTGCGAAACGGTGTCCAGTAGCTTCTGGAGGCTGTCGCCCCGGAAGCTGAGAGCCTGGAGCATCTGGCCCGCGTCGGCGGCGTGGCTCTCCTCAATTTTCTGCTCCACCCGCTGGGTCACCCGGGGTTCCACCCACCGCATGACAGGCTCGGACAGGTGGTCGGCGGCCCAGGAGGCCCCCAGCAGGGCCACCACGACGATCAGCAGGCCCGCCAGACTTTTCAGCAGGCCCCGCTTGGCTCCCAGCCAGGCGGCGGCGATCAGGGCCGCCAGCACCAGAATATCGGCAAATACGGACATGGACACTCTCCTTTCGGGGTCAGGGCAGGAACACGCTGGCAGCGGCAGAGCCCGCCAGCACCGCAGAGCCGTCGCTGCGCATGAGCACATCCCCGGCGCTGCTGACGCCCTGCAGGGTGGCGTATTCCTTGAGGTTTTTGTTATAGATCACCAGCCGGTCGGCAAACAGAACCGCCACATACCGGCCGCAGGCGGACATGCTCAGCACATCGCCGTCCAGGTCCAGGGACCCCAGCTCCTTGCCGTCGCTGTTCACCGTCACCAGGCGCAGCTGGCTGCCCACCTTGTAACGGCCCAGCAGCACGGCGGCATAGCCGTCGCCGCCCAGGCTGCACCGGCGCAGAACGCCGCCGTCATAGCTGTAGGACGCGGCGGCCCGGCCCTTCTGGTCGATGAAATGCAGGCTGTCCTCCGCCACGGCGCAGTAGCGCTTCCCTACCAGCCCCAGGTCATACACCGCCACGCCGGCCAGGTCGCAGGTGGCGTAGGCCTCCTGCCGGTCCAGCTTATACAGGACGATGCTGCTGGTGAAGGAGCCCTGGGACTGGCCCATGGTGACGGCGGCCATCTCCTTGCCGTTCCGGGACACGGAGGAGGTCATCAGAAAGCTGTCGGCAGAATGAAAGGCAAATTCCTTTACACCGTCCTCGTCGTAGACCTCCACGGCGGCCTTGTAGCCCCGCTCGTTGAGGGTTACCGCCAGGCGGCCCTCCCGGGTCAGGGTAACGGACAGAATCTCGCCGCCGCAGGTGATTTTGCGGACCAGGCCCTGGGCATTGAGGACATACACGTCGCTGCCGCCGATGTCGTAGGCGGCGGCCAGGCTGCCGGTTCCGGCCACTGTACAGGAGGTCCACTTTACAGTCTCGTTGCAGACCACCTGGCCGTCCTCCTGCATCACCAGCAGCTGGCTGTTGGTGACGATGGCCAGGCTGCCGTCCAGAGAGGCAAAGCAGCTGGTGCGGTCGGCGGCGTAGTGGTACAGCTGGGCGCAGCCGGTCTCGTCCTTTTTGGCCCGGGCATAGGTCACGCTGCGCCGCAGCCCGTCGAAGGCGGTGGTATCCGTCAGGGCGGCGATGAGCACCACCGCCAGAAGCACCACGGCCACCGCCGCAAACCATATGGGCTTCAGCTCCGGCCGCTTCCGGCGCTGCACCCGGCGGGGCGCCTCCTCCTGGAGGTTGCCCTGGTCAAATTCCATCCGGTCCATTGAGTCTTTCATCTTCATACCACACCCTTGTCAGGTACAGACCTCCCGGCGGGGCGGTGGGCCCGGCCAGGGTACGGTTGCCGCTGTCCAGGATCACAGGGATCTCCTCCGGCGTCAGCTTCCCCTCCGCCGCGTAGAGCACTGTGCCGGTGATGGCCCGTACCATATTATACAAAAAGCCGTTGGCGCAGACCTTCAATTCCAAAAGGTCCCCCTGCCGCCGGACCCGGCAGTAGTGGATGGTGCGGACGGTGCTGCGGACGTTGGTGCCCACGCTGCGCACGGCGGCGAAATCGTGGGTCCCCTCGAACATCCGGGCCGCCCGGTCCATGACCTCCTCGTCCAGGCGCTTGGGGTAAAAATACGCCCTGTTCACATAAAACGGGTTCTTCACCCGGGAATTGTAGATGCGATAGGTATACTCCTTGCGGATGCAGGAGCCGATGGCGTTGAAATCCTCCGCCACCTCATAGGCCGCCTTCACCACGATGTCCTCGGGAATATGGGTGTTGACGGCGAAGGGCAGCCGGTCCACGGGAATACGGGAATTGGTGCGAAAATTGGCCACATAGTGCTCGGCGTGGACCCCGGCGTCGGTGCGGCCGCAGCCGGTGCACTTGATGGGCTCGCCGCACACCATGGACAGACCCCGCTCCAGGGTCTGGGCCACGGTGACCTCGGTTTTCTGCACCTGCCACCCATGGTAGGCGGTGCCGTTGTACATCAGGATCAGTGCGATGTTGCGCATAGCGTACCTCTTTCAGATTCCCAGCCGCCCCAGGGCGATGACCCCCGCCGTCAGGGCCGCAAAGCCCGTCAGGACCCACAGGTCCGCCGGGCGGAAGCGCAGCACATGCAGGGCGGTGCGGCCTTCGCCGCCGTGGTAGCAGCGGCACTCCATGGCCGTGGCCAGCTCGTCGGCCCGGCGGAAGGCGCTGATGAACAGGGGCACCAGGATAGGCACCAGGGCCTTGGCCCGCTGGAAGATATTGCCGGATTCAAAGTCCGCGCCCCGGGCCTTCTGGGCGGACATGATCTTGTCCGTCTCCTCGATGAGGGTAGGGATAAAGCGCAGGGCGATGGACATCATCATGGCCAGCTCGTGGACGGGCAGACGCAGCTTCTTCAGGGGGGACAGCAGGCTCTCCAGTCCGTCCGTCAGGGAGATGGGGCTGGTGGTGTAGGTCAGCAGGAAGGTGCCCATGATGAGCATCACGATCCGCAGCACCATGAAGATGGCGGAGCGCAGACCCTCCTGGGAGATATGGCTCAGCAGCCAGCCGGCGCCCAGGGGGGTACCGCTGGTGAAGAACAGGTTCATAATGGCCGTGAAGGCCACGATGACCCAGATGGGCTTCAGGCCCCGGGTCAGGGATCGGAAGGGCACCCGGGAGACGATGATGCACAGGGCCAGCAGCGCCGCCACGATGGCGTAGGTCACCACTCCCTGGGCGTTGAACAGGGCCACAATGTACAGGATCACCGCCAGGAGCTTGGTGCGGGGGTCCAGCCGGTGGATGAAGGTATTGCCCGGGAAAAACTGGCCCAGGGTGATATCTCTCAGCATACGCCCGCCTCCCCTCTTATGGAGAGCAGGGCCTGCTCCAGCTCGTCCACGGTGTAGACCGCGGTGTCGATGTTCAGGCCCATGCGGCGCAGGGCCAGGGCGATCTTGGTGGCCTGGGGCACGTCCAGGCCCACTTCCTCCAGGTCGGAGGCCCGCCGGAATACCTGGCGGGGGGCGCCGTCCATATACACATGACTGCCCCGCAGCACCAGGATGCGGTCCACGTTGCAGGCGATCTCCTCCATGCTGTGGCTCACCAGGATAACGGTGGTGCCCCGCTTGCGGTGATAGGCCCGGATCTGGGCCAGAATGGCCTCCCGACCCCGGGGGTCCAGACCCGCCGTGGGCTCGTCCAGGATCAGGACCTTGGGCTCCATGGCGATGACCCCGGCGATGGCCACCCGGCGCTTCTGTCCGCCGGACAGCTCAAAGGGGGACTTTTCCAGCTGGTCCTCCGTCAGGCCCACCAGGGCGGCGGATTCCCGGACCCGGCGGTCGATCTCGTCCCGGTCCAGGCCCATGTTGCCGGGACCGTAGGCAATGTCCTTGTACACCGTTTCCTCAAACAGCTGGTACTCCGGGTACTGGAACACCAGGCCCACTTGGAAGCGGACCTGTCGGATTTTCTTGGGCTCGGCCCAGATGTCCTTCCCGTTCAGCAGGACGCGGCCCTGGGTGGGGCGCAGCAGTCCGTTGAGGTGCTGGATCAGGGTAGACTTGCCGGAGCCGGTGTGGCCAATGATGCCCAGGAACTCGCCGGGCATGATATCGAGGCTGACATCCTCCACCGCGCTGCGCTGGAACGGAGTCCCGGCGCTGTAGGTGTGGGTCAGGTGTTCTATACGAATGATCGGTTCCAACTCTGCTTACTTCCCTTCCGCGCCATGGAGCGCCTGGAATATGGCGCGGGCACACTCGTCAACCGTAATCGCCGTCAAGGGCAGATCCATGCCGTGCCGGTTCAGCCGCCGCAGCAGCTCCACCGTATCCGGGGCCGCCAGGCCCAGGGCCTGCAGCTCCTCCACCCGGGAGAAAATTTCCCGGGGCGCGCCGTCCATGGCCACCACGCCGTCGTTCATGACGATGACCCGGTCGGCGTCCTCCGCCTCGGACATATGGTGGGTGATGTGCACCACCGTGATGCCCCGCTCCCGGTTCAGCCGGTGAACGGTGTCCAGCACCTCCCGGCGGCCGGAGGGGTCCAGCATGGCCGTGGCCTCGTCCAGGACGATGCACTCCGGCTCCATGGCGATGACGCCGGCGATGGCCACCCGCTGCTTCTGTCCGCCGGACAGCAGGTGCGGGGCGTGGCGTGTGAACTCCGTCATGCCCACCGCCGCCAGGGCGTCGTCCACCCGACGGCGGATCTCCGCCGTGGGGACCCCCAGGTTCTCCGGGGCGAAGGCAACATCCTCCTCCACCACGTTGGCCACGATCTGGTTATCCGGGTTCTGGAACACCATGCCCACCCGGCGGCGGATCTCCAGCAGGAGCTCCTCCTTTTTCGTGTCCATGCCCTCCACATACACCGCGCCGCCGGAGGGCAGCAGCACGGCGTTCATATGCTTGGCCAGGGTGGATTTGCCGGAGCCGTTGTGGCCCAGCACCACCACAAAGCTGCCCTTTTCGATGGACAAGGTCACATTGTCCAGGGCGGTGGTCCGGCGCTGGCCCTCCTCCACCGGGTAGGAGAAGGAGAGGGCGTCGGTCTGAATCATTGGCTGCATTGCTTTGTCTCTTTTCTGCGAAATTTTATTTGCTCATCCAGCGGCCGGTGGCTCCGCAGGGCAGCGCCATGCCGGAATCCGTGCACGGCAGGCCCAGCTCGTCCCAGGTGACGTGTCCGCCGAAGCGGCGGCCCACCAGCATCTGCAGGATGTAGCCCAGCACCGACGGGGCCAGGCCCGTGGTGTAGGAGTTCAGGATCACAAACAGGGGCTTGTCGGACAGGACCCGGGCGCAGAGCTTCACGAAGGGATAGAGATTCTCCTCCAGCTTCCACACCTCACCGCCGGGTCCCCGGCCATAGCTGGGGGGGTCCATGATGATGGCGTCGTAGGTCTTGCCCCGGCGAATCTCACGCTCCACGAACTTGGCGCAGTCGTCCACGATCCAGCGGATAGGCGCCTCCTCCAACCCGGAGATCCGGGCGTTTTCCTTGGCCCAGGCCACCATGCCCTTGGCGGCGTCCACATGGCAGACGCTGGCCCCGGCGGCGGCGCAGGCCACCGTGGCCCCGCCGGTATAGGCGAACAGGTTCAGCACCCGGATGGGGCGGCCCGCCCGGCGAATCTGGTCCATGGCAAAGTCCCAGTTGGCGGCCTGCTCCGGGAACAGGCCCGTGTGCTTGAAGTTCATGGGCTTGACCTGGAAGCGGAGGTTTTTATAGGCGATGGGCCAGTTCTCCGGCAGCTTGTTCTTGTCCCAGTGGCCGCCGCCGGTGCTGGAGCGGCTGTAGCGGGCGTTGGCCGTGCGCCAGCCCCGGTTCTTCCGGTCCGACTCCCAGATGGCCTGGGGGTCCGGCCGCACCAGAATCTGGTCGCCCCAGCGCTCCAGCTTTTCTCCGCCGCCGCAGTCCAGCAGCTCATAATCCTTCCAGCCATCCGCGATCCACATAATGGGTATACCTCCGCACATTAAATCAACCCATTATACAATAGACCCGTCCCAGCGTCAAGTGCGGCTTTGGGGCGCAAATTGTGAAAAAATTGTGACCGGAAGCGGGCGGAACCCTTGACAACGGCCGGATCTGTGGTAAAATACAGAACGTCAAAGGCAATGACGAGAAGAATCTGCCGCGGAGTGCGCCGCAAGCGAGGCGGGAAAGGGTGCGAGCCCGCCGGGTCACAGGGCAGAGGGCCATCTCCGAGCCGGCGGCGACGAGCCGCACGCCCCATCCCCGTTACCGGATGACTGAGACGACGGCTGCGGCCGTTAATTAGGGTGGTACCGTGAAGCATCGCTTCGCCCCTATGTGGGGCGGGGCGTTTTTGTTTATCAGGAGGCGATTATGGAGCGGCGTGTAATTGATATGGAAAAGGACCCGCGGCGGGGGCAGTTTCAGCTGTTCAGCGGGTATTCCTTCCCCTATGCCGGGGTAACGGTGCAGCTGGATGTGACGGCCCTGGAGCTGCGGCTGCGGGCGGAGCACAAGCCTATCTTCCTGACCATGCTGTATGTCATTCACCGGGCGGTAAACCGGGTGCCGGAGCTGCGGCGGCGCATTGAGGACGGCCAGGTGGTAGAGTACGACGAATGTCCGGTTTCCTTCACCGAGCTGAAGCCAGACGGCAGCTATGCCTATTGCCGGATGGAGTCGGCCCAGGTGCCCTATGAGGACTACATCGCCATGGGACGCGTGCAGCAGGCGGCGGCCCGGCAGGGCGGCACCATCGAAACGGACCGCCGGGCGGAAAGCCCCAGCATCTTTGCCTCCTGCCTGCCGTGGCTGAACTACACGTCCCTGACCCACCCGGCCTGCACTCCGGCGGACAGCAACGTCCGGGTCAGCTGGGGGCAGCTGTTCATGCGCTGTGGCATGACCCAGCTGTCTGTATCCATCCAGGTCCACCACGCCCTGGCGGACGGATGGCACATCGCGCAGTTTTACCGGGCCCTGGAGGAGGAGATCGCCGCCCTGTGCCCCACGAAAGATAATCAATAAAAACAATTTGAGATAAAGGAGTAATGAACCATGTCCCATCCCTATCACGGCCTGAACGAGCTGCGGGAAATGTTCCTGAAGTTCTTTGAAACCAAAGGCCACCTGCGTCTGCCCAGCTTTTCCCTGGTGCCTCAGAACGACAAGTCCATCCTGCTGATCAACGCCGGTATGACCCCCATGAAGCCCTGGTTCAAGGGCGAGGAGGAGCCCCCCTGCCACCGGGTGTGCACCTGTCAGAAGTGCATCCGCACCGGCGATATCGACAACGTGGGCAAAACCGCCCGCCACGGCACCTACTTCGAGATGCTGGGCAACTTCTCCTTCGGCGACTATTTCAAGCACGAGGCCATTGCCTGGAGCTGGGAATTTCTGACCAGCCCCCAGTGGGTGGGCCTGGAGGCCGACCGGCTGTATCCCTCCATCTATCTGGACGACGACGAGGCCTTCAACATCTGGAACAAGGAGATCGGCATCCCCAAGGAGCGGATCTTCCGCTTCGGCAAGGAGGACAACTTCTGGGAGCACGGCTCCGGCCCCTGCGGCCCCTGCTCCGAGATCTACTATGACCGCGGGCCGGAGTTCGGCTGCGGCAAGCCCGGGTGCACCGTGGGCTGCGACTGCGACCGGTATATCGAGATCTGGAACAACGTGTTCTCCCAGTTCGACAACGATGGCCAGGGCCACTATACCGAGCTGAAGCAGAAGAACATCGACACCGGCATGGGGCTGGAGCGTCTGGCCTGCGTGTGCCAGAATGTGGAGAGCCTGTTCGACGTGGATACCGTGATGAACATCACCCACAAGGTGTCCCAGCTGACCGGGGCCCACTACGGCGAGACGGAGAAGCGGGACGTGTCCCTGCGGGTCATCACCGACCACATCCGCTCCGCCACGTTTATGATCTGCGACGGCATCCTGCCCTCCAACGAGGGCCGGGGCTATGTGCTGCGGCGTCTGCTGCGCCGGGCCGCCCGCCACGGCAAGCTGCTGGGCGTCAACGATCCCTTCCTGTATCAGGTGGTGGATACCGTGATCCATGAAAACCAGGGACAGTATCCCGACCTGCGGGAAAAGCAGACCTATATCACCAAGGTCATCCGCACCGAGGAGGAGAACTTCGGCCGCACCATCGACGGCGGCATGAAGATCTTCTCCGACCTGCTGGCGGAGCATCAGGCCAAGGGGGAGAAGATTTTCTCCGGCGCCGACGCCTTCCGCCTGTATGACACCTTCGGCTTCCCCATCGACCTGACGGCGGAAATGGTGGCCGAGCAGGGCATGACCGTGGACGAGGAGAGCTTCCGCCAGCTGATGCAGGAGCAGAAGCAGCGGGCCCGTGAGGCCCGGAAGGCTCTGGGCGACCTGGGCTGGGCCGGTGTGGAGTTCGGCAAGGACATCCCCGCCACGGAGTTTGTGGGCTATGACCACGACGAGTTCGACGCCACGGTGGTGGCTTTGGTGGCCGACGACGAGCTGCGGGGCGAGATCCCCGCCGGGTCCGACGCTGTGGTGGTGCTGGACCGGTCCCCGTTCTATGCGGAGATGGGCGGCCAGGCGGCCGACCACGGCACCATCAGCGCAGACGGCATTCTGTTCACCGTGTCCGACGTGCAGAAGAACAAGGGCGGCAAGTTCATGCACTATGGCCGCCTGACGGAGGGCACCCTCCATGTGGGCGACACCGTCCACGCCGCCATTGATACCGAGCGCCGCAAGGCCATCCGCCGGGCCCACAGCACCACCCACCTGCTGGATGCGGCCCTGAAGAAGGTGCTGGGCGAGCACGTGCACCAGGCGGGTTCCCTGGTGGAGCCGGACCGTCTGCGCTTCGACTTCACTCACTTCGAGGCCATCACCCCGGAGGAGCTGCATCAGGTGGAGGAGCTGGTCAATGACGCCATTCTGGAGGGCTATCCCGTGGTGACGGAGGTCCTGCCCATCGAGGAGGCCAAGAAAAAGGGCGCCGTGGCTATGTTCGGCGAAAAATACGGCGAAACCGTCCGAGTGGTGGAGATGGGCGATGTGTCCATCGAGTTCTGCGGCGGCACCCATGTGGACAACACCGCCAAGGCCGGTCCCTTCCGGGTGAAGTCCGAGACCAGCGTGGCCTCCGGCGTGCGTCGGATCGAGGCCACCTGCGGCAAGCTGAGCCTGCAGGGCATGGAGCGCAGCCAGGGCGTTCTGCACAAGGCGGCGCAGTTTCTGAAAACCGCACCTGCCGGACTGTTGGAGCGCATGGAGCAGCAGGCCAACGAGATGAAGCAGCTGCGCCAGGCACTGGATAAGCTGAAGGCCGAGGCGTCCCTGGGCGAGGCCAAGCAGTTCCTGGCCTCCGCCAAGACCGTGAGGGGCCTGCATGTGATCACCACCACCCGCACCGGCATGGACGTGGCCGCCATGCGTACCATGGGCGACTTCCTGCGGGATAAGGACCCCAGCGTTGTGGCGGTCATCGCCAGCATCAACGGCGAAAAGGTATCCTTCCTGGCCGTGTGCGGCAAGGAGGCCGTGGCCCGGGGCATCAAGGCCGGCGACCTGGTCCGGGCCGTGTCCGCCGTGTGCGGCGGCAAGGGCGGAGGCAAGCCAGATTCCGCTATGGGCGGCGGCACCGAATTGCTGAAGGTGGACGACGCCCTGGCTTCCGTGGACGATTTTGTGTCGGAAAAGCTCTCCTGAAGCCGGGAGAGTGGAAATAACGAAAGGAGCATGACTATGCGAGACGACAACTGCCTGTTCTGCAAAATTGTCGGCGGGGATATCCCCTCCAACAAGCTGTATGAAGACGAGCTGTGCTACGCCTTTTACGACATCGCGCCTCAGGCCCCCACGCACTTCCTGGTGATCCCCAAGGAGCACATCGGCTCCGTGGCGGAGGTAAACGGCGGCAACAGCGCCGTGGTGGCCCACATCTTCGAGGTCATCGCCCGGCTGTGCCGGGAGCAGGGGCTGGAGAGCTACCGCGTGGTGTCCAACATCGGTGAGCAGGCCGGTCAGAGTGTGCATCACCTGCACTTCCATGTGCTGTCCGGCCGGGATATGACCTGGCCTCCGGGCTAAGGAACATGAAAAAGGCCTGTATCCTGCTGGCCAGTCCCCGGAAGCAGGGCAACACCGCCGCGCTGACGGCGCCCTTTGCGGCGGAGCTGGAAAAGCTGGGCTGGTCCTGCCGGACGGTCTGGCTATATGACCTGGAGGTCCGGCCCTGCCGGGCCTGCCGGGTGTGTCAGCAGGATTGGACGGTGTTCGGCTGCCCCCAGGAAGACGACATGCAGGAGATTTTTGACAGCGTGCTGGCCTGCGACCTGTTGGTGCTGGCCACGCCCATCTACTCCTGGTACTGCACCCCGCCCATGAAGGCGGTCCTGGACCGGCTGGTATACGGAATGAACAAGTATTATGGCCGGGAGAAGGGGCCGTCCCTGTGGGAGGACAAGCCCGTGGCCCTGATCGCCACCTGCGGCTATCCCGTGGAAAAGGGCGCGGACCTTTGGGAGGCCGGGATGCAGCGTTACTGCAAGCACTCCCGTCTGCGGCTGCTGGGTATGCTGGCCCAGCGGCACCAGGGCTATGACACGGTGTTCATGGACCCGGAAAAGGCCCGCTTGGCGGCGGAATTTGCCCGGAAGGTAAACGAAAGCATCTGAATACGCACAAACGCCGGACCCTATCGGGGTCCGGCGTTTTGTTTTATTCTGCCAGCGGCAGACGGACGGTGAAGGTGCTCCCCTCCCCTATCCGGCTGTCCACGGTGACGGAGCCGCCGTGGAGCCGGGCCGCCTGCTGCACCATGAACAGGCCCAGGCCGCTGCCGTCCTTGCCCCGGGCGGCGTCCACCTGGTAAAAGCGCTGGAAGATGCGCTCCCGGTCCTACGGGGCGATGCCGCTGCCGTCGTCCCGGACGGACAGCACGGCCCATTGGCCCTCCCGGCGCAGGTCCACCCACACATGGCCGTTGGGCTTCCCGTAGCGATAGGCGTTGGAGATCAGGTTCGTCAGCAGCCGGGACAGCAGGGTCACGTCCCCGTTTACCAGCAGGTCCGGCTGGGTATGCACCGCCAGCGTGGTGCCCTCCGGGGCCAGATGGGCCTGCTCCTCACAGAGGACCTCCACCAGCTGGCTCAGGTCCGCCGTTTCCAGCTGGAGCTTCTGCGTACCCTGCTCCAGCCGGGTGATGTGCAGCAGCTTTTTCTCGTGGCCGCCGTCCAGCTTTTTGCGCAGATAGCTGATGTATACGTCCACCACATTGGTGTCTCCGGCGTAGTCATAGTTCCAGAGGTTGTTTTCGATCTGCTCCCGGGAGAGGATGATGCCCTTGTTGCGGATCAGATACTCCAGCAGGGCGTATTCCCGGGCGGAGCGGCGCAGCTGGGGCTGATTCTCGGCAAACAGAAGGCGCATAGGGGGATCCCTCCTCTTTTATAAAGCATGGCGGCGCCGCCCGCAGGATGGGATAGGCGGCGTCGCCGGGTCTCGGTATCAGCGCAACAGATTTTGGCCGGTTTTTCAAGAGGCCAGCTGGAGAATGGTGGCAACATCCGCCACGCCCCGGTACTTCTCCACCAGGTACTGCTCGATGTAGGCAGCCTCGGCGGCGGTCTGCAGACCGTCATACTCCTCCAGGGGGCGCTGGAGCATCACCCGCAGGTCGATGCCGTTCTCGGTGACCCGGCGCTCCAGGATCAGTCCCTCAGCCAGGCGGCAGGTGGTGATGGTGTCGATATGATTACGGATGGTCTTTTTCATAAGTTGTTCCTCCTTGATATTCTGTGTTCCGGGGTGTCGTTCCCCTTCGTTCTGGTGCTATCTTACGGCGGAAATATTAGAGGAACATTAATGCTTTTTAAATTAATTATAAACTGCCGGGCAGAAAAAACGGGGGCCTCCTGAATGGGAGGCCCCCGGGGCTGGTTGATTGATTTTACACAGAGAACAGGATGTCGGCGTAGGTGGGATAGGGCCAGTATTCTGCGGCGGTCAGGGATTCCAGCCGGTCGATGGACTGGCGGGCCTCCTCCATGCGGCGGCCGATCTCCTCCCGGTAGTACCGGGCGGCCTCGATGCCGCCTTCGGCGTCGGGGGCCTGGTCCATGGCCTGCTCCATAGCCGCCATGGTGTCGTACAGGCTGGCGGTCAGGCCGGAGAGCTTGGACAGCAGGTCCTCCTCCACTCGGCAGGGGACCACCAGCTCCCGCTTGCGCAGGATGGCCTGGGTCAGGTCCGCCGTGTAGCGGTTCACCGCCGGGAGAATGCCCCGCATGACCATATCCCGCAGGGTAGCCGCCTCGATGGACGTGACCTTGCAGTAATTCTCCAGGTGAATCTCGTACCGGGCCCGCATCTCCGTCTCGCTGAGGATGTTGTGGCTGGAGAACAGGCGGATGTTCTTGGGGTCGATATAGGCGGGCATACAGTCCACGGTGTCCCGCAGGTTGCTGAGGCCCCGGCGCTGGGCCTCCCGGACCCAGTCCTCGCCGTAGCCGTTGCCGTCGAAGATGATACGCTGGTGGGCCTTGAAGGTGTCGTGCAGCAGGTTCTGCAGGTCCGCCCGGAAGTCGTTGGACTGCTCCAGAATGTCCGCGAACTCCTCTAGCTCCTGGGCCATGATGGTGTTGAGCACCACGTTGGGGCTGGCGATGGACTGGGAGGAGCCCAGCATACGGAACTCGAACTTGTTGCCGGTGAAGGCCAGGGGCGAGGTGCGGTTGCGGTCCGTGGTGTCCTGGGGAATCTCCGGCAGGGTGTCCACGCCGATCTCCAGCTTCCGCTTGGCCTTGTCCACATAGGCCTGGCCGTTGATGATGGAATCCAGGATGGCCGTCAGCTCATCGCCCAGGAACACGGAGATGATGGCCGGAGGGGCCTCGTTGCCGCCCAGCCGGTGGTCGTTGCCGGGGTAGGACACGCAGCAGCGCAGCATATCCTGATACTCGTCCACGCCCTTGATAAACGCCGCCAGGAACAGCAGGAACTGGGCGTTCTGGCTGGGGGTCTTGCCGGGCTTGAGCAGATTCTCACCGGTGTCCGTGGCCAGGGACCAGTTGTCATGCTTGCCGCTGCCGTTGATGCCGGCAAAGGGCTTCTCGTGCAGCAGGCACACCAGACCGTGGCGGTCGGCCACCTTCTTCAGAAACTCCATGGTCAGCTGGTTGTGGTCGCAGGTGCTGTTGGCATCGGAATACACCTGGGCCACCTCGTGCTGGGCGGGAGCCACCTCGTTGTGCTCCGTCTTGGCGGGAACGCCCACCTTCCACAGCTCCTGATCCAGCTCGTGCATGAATTCCGCCACCCGGGGCTTGATGGCCCCGTAGTAGTGGTCGTCCAGCTCCTGACCCTTGGGGGGCCTGGCGCCGAACAGGGTCCGGCCGCAGAGGACCAGGTCCTCCCGGCGGCGGTACATCTCCTTGTCGATAAGGAAATACTCCTGCTCCGGACCCACCTGGGCGGTGACGTGCTGGGCCTGGGTGTTGCCGAACAGCCGCAGGATGCGGATGCTCTGGGTGTCCAGCAGCTTCATGGAACGCAGCAGGGGGGTCTTTTTGTCCAGAGTCTCGCCGCCGTAGGAACAGAAAATGGTGGGGATATACAGGGCCTTGTCCTTCACAAAAGCATAGGACGTGGGGTCCCAGGCGGTGTAGCCCCGGGCCTCGAAGGTGGCCCGCAGGCCGCCGGAGGGGAAGCTGGAGGCGTCCGCCTCGCCCCGGGACAGCTCCTTGCCGGACAGCTCCATCAGCACGCCGGTGGGCCCCTGGGGGGCGATGAAGCTGTCGTGCTTCTCGGCGGTGAAGCCGGTCATGGGCTGGAACCAGTGGGTATAGTGGGTGGCCCCCTTTTCAATGGCCCATTCCTTCATGGCGGCGGCAATCTCGTCGGCGATGGAGCGGTCCAATGACGTTCCCTGCACCAGGCACTGCTGCCAAGCATCGTAGATGTGGGCCGGCAGACGCTGTCGCATCTGCTCCTGTGTGAACACCATGCTTCCGAACAGTTCAGGGATACTTGTGACTTTTTCGTTCATTGTAAGGCTCCTTTCGCCGCACTTGCGGTCTGTAGTTCTATCTTTCAGCGGGACACTCCCGCAGGAACAACATCAGATATACCGCGCCAGCGCCTCCATAACAACGGGGGTGACATACGCTTCGATAGCGGCCGCCGCCATCAGCAGGGGCGTGATGTGCATCACCAGCAGCCGCACCAGATTCAGCACTGCGGGGCCCACCAGGCCCTTCTCGTTGCGGCGCACATAGCGCACCAGGGTCCGGCACAGGTACAGGCCCCCGGCCATGGCCAGAAACAGGGCCGGCAGCTCGAAAACGCCGTGGGGCAGCGTCCCCGCGCCGTAGTACCACAGGGGCAGACCCAGCTGCACATAGTACGAGGCAAAGCCGCCGAACATCATGGCGTTGATGCCCAGGGACACCGCAGGCAGATACAGAAACGGGATGAATCCATAGCCCATAGCCAGGACGCAGGCCTGGAGATTGTTGAGAAACAGGGCCGGTGCGCTGAAATTCCCCTCCGCGTCCACGATGCCCCGGTCCGCGATCTGCTCCCGGAACAGCTCAATCAGCCGCTCAATGGGGGCGGGATAGCGCAGGGTCACCAGATAGCTGACCACCATGACCACGGCAAAGGCCAGGGCCGTCATGCCGAAGGCACGGCCGAAGCCGTCCCGGTAAAACCCGTGCAGCTGCTGCCGCTGCCGCGCCAGCCATTTCAGCATGCCGTCAGCATGGAGAGCCCCTGGCGAAGCCTGCGCAGGGTCTCCTCCCGGCCCAGAATGCGGCAGATCTCCACCGCGCCGCCGGGGGTCACCAGCTTGCCCGCCGCCGCAATGCGCACGGGCCACATGAGGGTGGCGTTCTTCACCTCCAGGGACGCGGCCAGATTCACCAGGCCGTCATGGATGCTCTCGTCGGTCCAGTCCGGCAGGGCCTCCAGCATGGGAATGGCGGCCTCCAGCATCCGGGCGCACACCTCGGGGTTGGTCTTGGACTTTTTGTTGGTATAGAAATCCACCGGGTACTCCGGCAGGGCGTCGAAGAAGTCCACCTTCTCGGGAATCTCCATCAGCCGCTCGCACCGGGCCTGCAGCAGGGCGGCGATGGCCGCCGGGTCATAGGCAGGATTCTGGACGCTCTGGCGGATGTAGGGCTCCGCCGCCCTGGCAAAGGCCGCAGGCTCCATGCTCCGCAGATACACGGCGTTGAAGTGGTCCAGCTTGGCCCGGTCGAAAATGGCCGGGGACTTGGAAATGCCAGTGATGTCGAAGGCCCGGGTCAGGCCCTCCAGGTCGAAAATCTCCTGCTCCGCCAGGTCGCCCTTGGGGCTCCAGCCCAGCAGGGCTACATAATTGAGGATGGCCTCCGTCAGATAGCCCTGGGCCTTCAGGTCCTCATAGGAGGGGTCCCCATGGCGCTTGGACATCTTGTTCTGGGCGTCCCGCATCACCGGGGAGCAGTGCACATAGGTGGGCACCTCCCAGCCGAAGGCGTGATACAGCAGGTCATACTTGGGGGCCGAGGACAGGTACTCACTGCCCCGGACCACATGGGTGATGCCCATGAGATGGTCGTCGATGACGTTGGCGAAGTTATAGGTGGGCAGGCCGTCCCGCTTCATCAGCACCTGGTCGTCCAGGGTGCTATTTTCCACGGTGATGTCGCCGAAAATGGCATCATGGAAGGTGGTGACGCCCTCCGCCGGAATGCGCTGACGGATGACATAGGGCTCCCCGGCGGCTGCCCGGCGCTCCGCCTCCTCCAGAGGCAGGTCACGGCAGGGGTCCGCCGCCCGGTCAAAGTCGCCGGAGTCCTCCTCGGACTCGGTCTTTTCGCAGAAGCAGTAGTACGCGCCGCCTTTTTCCACCAGCAGACGGGCATACTTTCCGTAGGTATCCCGCCGCTGGGACTGGATATACGGGGCCACAGGGCCGCCCACATCGGGGCCCTCGTCATGGGTCAGGCCGCACTCGGCCATGGTGCGGTAGATCACGTCCACCGCGCCGTCCACATAGCGGCCCTGGTCCGTGTCCTCAATGCGCAGGATGAAATCCCCGCCATGAGACCGGGCGATCAGCCAGGTATACAGCGCCGTCCGCAGGTTACCCACGTGCATATAGCCCGTGGGGGACGGGGCAAACCGGGTCCGGACCCGCCCGTGGGGGATTTTGGCCTCCATCTGCTCGAAATAGGTCTTATCCAACGACATGCTTTCTTCCTCCCAAATTTAGATAACTAAACAGCTAAATCCAAAATACACTCATTAATTATATTTTGTTCCGGAAAAAAGTCAATCAAAAATTCCTGCATTTTCTCACAAATCGCAGGGGAAATACGGCCCAATCCTTGACTTTTTGCCTGTCAGACGCCAAAAATCCCGGTTCCAGAATTTTCTTCAAAAAATGCTTGCAATTGTCCGGGAAAAGTGGTAAAATCACAGTTGCCTTTGTGAAAAGGACTTTTGTACCAGAAAGAGGTGAACCAGAGCAATGAAGGAAGGAATCCATCCCAATTATCAGCAGACTACTATTAAATGCGCCTGCGGTAATGTAATTGAGACAGGTTCTACGAAGAAGGATATTCGCGTAGAAGTCTGCTCTAAGTGTCACCCCTTCTTCACCGGCAAGCAGAAGCTGGTGGATACCGGCGGACGCGTGGCCAAGTTCAACAAGCGTTTCGGTCTGGACAAGTAAAGACACTTTTACAGGACCCGCACCCGTTTTGGCTGCGGGTCCTGTTTGCATTTGCCGCCGGGTATGCGAAAATCTTTGGTAAAAAACACCGGAAACGAGGGCAAATATGGAACAAACGACCTTACAGGAAGAAAAGCGCGACTATGCGGTGCTGGTGGGCCTGCGGTCCCCGGTGCTGGGAGACGACAGCGCCGACGAGGAGAGCCTGGCGGAGCTGTCCGCCCTGGTGGACACCGCCGGAGGCCAGGCCGTGGGCATGATCCTGCAGAGCCGGGACAAGCCGGACCCCCACAGCTTCATCGGCGAGGGCAAGGTGGAGGAGGTCCGCCGCATGGTGCAGGAGGAGAAGGCCACCATGGTCATCTTCGACAACGACCTGTCCCCCTCCCAGCTGCGGGTGCTGACAGAGATGACCGGGGTCCAGGTGCTGGACCGCAGCGGCCTGATCCTGGACATTTTCGCCCAGCGGGCCCGCACCCGTGAGGGCCGCTTGCAGGTGGAGCTGGCTCAGTATCAGTATCTGCTGCCCCGGCTGATCGGTATGTGGACCCATCTGGAGCGCCAGGGCGGCACCAGCGGCAAGGGCCCCATTGGCTCCAAGGGCCCCGGCGAGACCCAGCTGGAGACCGACCGCCGCCACATCCACCGCAAAATCGACAAGCTGAAGGCGGAGCTGGAGGAGGTGCGCCGGGTACGGGGCACCCAGCGCCAGCGCCGCATGAAAAACGAGATCCCCGTGGTGGCCATCGTAGGCTATACCAACGCCGGGAAGTCCACCCTCTTAAACGCCATCACCGGGGCCGGGATCCCCGCCAACAACCGCCTGTTCGATACCCTGGACACCACCACCCGGCTGCTGACCGTCAGCGATACCCTGGACGTGGTGATCTCCGACACCGTGGGCTTCATCCGCAAGCTGCCCCACCAGCTGGTGGAGGCCTTCAAGGCCACCCTGGAGGAGCTGGAGTACGCGGACCTGCTGCTCCACGTCATCGACGTGTCCAACCCCCAGTGGCAGCAGCAGGCCGCCATTGTAGAGAGCCTGATCCGGGAGCTGAAGGCGGACCACATCCCCTGTCTGCGGGTATACAACAAGTGTGACCTGGCCTTTTCCGGTCAGCGTACCGCCGGGGAGGACACCGTGTCCATCTCCGCCAAGACCGGCGAGGGGGTGCCGGAGCTGCTGGCGTGCATCGACAAAAAGCTGGACAAGGGTACCCGCCGGGTGACCCTGCACCTGCCCTATGACAAGGCCGGACTTCTGGACGGCCTGTACCGGGAGGCCAGGGTGGAGTCTGTGGACTACGCCGCCACCATCGACGTGGCGGCCGTGTGCCCGCCTAAGGTGCTGGGCCAGGTGAAGGACTATATCGAAAACTGGCAGGAGCCGAAGGAGGACTGGGAGCTATGACGCAGCTGGAAACCTCGCGGCTGATTCTGCGCCCGTGGTGCGACAGCGACGCCCAGGCCCTGTACCGCTGGGCCAGGGACCCGGAGGTGGGCCCCTCCGCCGGTTGGGCGCCTCACACCTCCGTGGAAAACAGCCGGGAGATCATCCGTACCGTGCTGTCCGAGGAGGGCACCTTTGCGGTGCTGCTCAAGGGCGGCGACGGCGGTCCCATCGGCTCCGTGGGTGTGTTTCCCACGGCGATACCGGTGGGGAAGGGAGAGCCGGAGATCGGCTACTGGATTGCCCACCCCTATTGGGGGCAGGGGCTTGTTCCCGAGGCCGTGGAGGAGCTGCTGCGCTGGCAGTTTCAGGAGATGGGAGTCCAGCGCGTATGGTGCGCCCATTCCCCGGAAAATGAGAAGTCCCGGCGGGTGCAGGAGAAGTGCGGCTTCCGCCATGTCTGCGATACGCCGCCGTCGCCGTGGCCCGACGGAACGGAGCGCCCCCATGTGTGCCAGGCCATCACAAGACAGGAATGGGAGGTCCGCCATGGGGGATAAAATTTACGTTCCCTATCAGGAGGCGGAAAGCGAATTTGTGGAAAAGCGCTCCCGCTTCATTGGCCATGTGTGGCCGGTGGACAGCGAGGACCAGGCCCAGGAGCTGCTGCGCCGGGTGAAGAAGCAGCACTACGACGCCCGGCACAACTGCTGGTGCTATCTGCTGGGCGGCAGCGTGGTCCGCTACAGCGACGACGGCGAGCCTCAGGGCACCGCCGGTCAGCCTATGCTGGCGGTGTTCCAGCGGGAGCACGTCACCAACGTTCTGTGCGTGGTGACCCGCTATTTCGGCGGCATCCTGCTGGGGGCCGGAGGGCTTACCCGGGCCTACAGCAAAAGCGCCCGGGATGCGCTGGCCGCCGCGGGCGTGGCGGCCATGGGCCTGTGGACCGCGGCCCGCTGCACCTGTCCCTATCCCCTGCTGGAGCGGGTGAAGCTGGAGGTGCAGGCCGTCGGCGGCACCGTGGACGCCGTGGACTACGGGGCGGAGGTGGCTTTGACCCTGTCCCTGCCGGAGGACGCCCCCCGGCGGCTGCAGGACCGGCTGACAGAGCTGTCCGCCGGACGGCTGCGGCTGGAACTGTCCGGAACGGAGCTGCGCCCGGGTCCCCGGGAGGACATCTGATAGATTACAGAAAGGGAGACGCAACATGGACGACAACGAAAAGAGACTGGAAATTCTCCGCCGCACGAAAAAGCGCCGCAAGCAGGTGGACATCACCTTTATTCTGGCGGCTCTGGCTGTGCTGTTCCTGCTGGCCGGGATCTATCTGGGCCAGGCGGTGTATTATATCCTGTTTGTGGCCTGCGTGCTGTCGGCGGTTCTGATGATCGTGGACCTGCGCCGCACCAAGCGCCAGCTGGAGGAGCAGGACCGCAGGGAGCAGGAAAAGAACAACGCCTGATTCCTCAAAAATCAAAAACAGAGCATCCCTTCCGCGCCCGGAGGGGATGCTCAAATTTTTATTCACATTCGTGCTTCAACCGGCGGAGCATGCCAATGACGGTCTCGCGAGTCAGGTTCAGATCATACGCGCGGTTCAGCAGCTGAGCGATGCGCCCCGGCGGCCAGGCATAGGACACATAACGTTTCATGTCTTCCAGTGCGCCATCCGGCAGATCCGTCAACTCAATCACGACGGGGATGCTCCTTTCCGCATACCCGGCCCAGTCCGCCGGGCGTTTCTCACGGTAACAGGATAAACCCTTACAGCCCCACTGTCAAGACAATTATTCCATTTTCTCCCAAAAAGTGCCCTTTATGTGCCAAAGAGTACCTCCCCTGCCCGGATTATTTCTCCCGGACCAGCAGGCGCAGGGCCTGGGCGATGTTCTGCACCGGCAGCAGCTCCAGCCCCGGCAGGGGCTTGAGCTCCCGGGCCCGGCGGGCCGGGATCATGCACTGGGTGAAGCCCAGACGGTGCACCTCGGTCAGCCGCTGCTCCAGGTGGCTGATGGAACGGATCTCCCCGGAGAGGCCCACCTCGCCGATGGCCGCCATATGGTCCGGCACGGGCTTGTCCAGATAGCTGGAGGCGATGGCCACCACCGCCGCCAGGTCCGCCGCCGGTTCCTCCAGGGTCAGCCCGCCGATGATGTTCAGATAGGCGTCGCACTGGGACACCTTCAGCCCGCCCCGCTTTTCCAGCACCGCCAGCAGCATGGCCGCCCGGTTGTAGTCAAAGCCGTTGCTCATGCGCCGGGGGTTGGAGGCGCTGGCCGGGGCGATCAGGGCCTGCACCTCCGCCAGAACGGGCCTGGCCCCCTCCATGGCACAGGTGACGCAGGTGCCGGGGGCGTCCTTGGGCCGCCCGGACAGCAGCATCTCCGAGGGGTTCTCCACCTCCCGCAGGCCCCGGTCCATCATCTCGAACACGCCGATCTCGTTGGTGGCGCCGAAACGGTTCTTGGCCGCCCGGAGGATCCGATAGGTCATGTGCTGGTCCCCCTCGAAATACAGCACGCAGTCCACCATGTGCTCCAGGACCTTGGGCCCGGCGATGGAGCCCTCCTTGTTCACATGGCCGATGACAAACACAGTGACCCCCTGGCCCTTGGCCAGCTGCATCAGGGCCATGGTGCAGTCCTTCACCTGTCCCACCCCTCCGGCGGGGGAATCCAGGTCCTCGTTATACAGGGTCTGGATGGAGTCCACGATCAGCACGTCCGGCTGCTCGCTGCGGACGCACTCTAAGATATTCCCCAGGCAGGTCTCCGACAGAACGTACAGATTATCGCTCTCCGCGTCCAGGCGCTGGGCCCGCAGCTTCAGCTGGTGGGCCGACTCCTCGCCGGACACATACAGCACCCGGGCGAACTCCCCCAGCTTCTTGCAGATCTGGAGCATCAGGGTGGATTTGCCGATACCCGGCGCGCCGCCCACCAGCACCAGGGAGCCTTTCACCGCGCCGCCGCCCAAAACCCGGTCCAGCTCCCCCATACCGGTGGAAAAGCGGATCTCGTCCGCCGTGCCGATCTCTGTAATGGGAACGGGCTTTACATCCCTCGCCGACGCTGGCTTTCTGCCGGATTTCATCGGCTTATCCGCCTGCTCCACGATGCTGTTCCATGCGCCGCAGGCCGGGCAGCGTCCCGCCCACTTGGGGGTCTCGTTGCCGCACTCGGTGCAGTAAAATATGGTTTTGGTTTTCATGCGCTTGCTCCCTCCGTGTCGTGCTGGAGAAATCCGGCGGCGATGCACACCGCCAGCTTCAGCTGATACCCGCCGGTCAGTAGCTGCCCGGTTTCCGTCCGGTTGGACAGAAAGCCACACTCCACTAAAATGGCGGGACATTGTACATTTTTCATCAGATAGATGGTGCTGTCGATGGCCTTGGCGTTTTTCCCGTTTCCGGCGTTGACGGCGCCGTTCAGGGCCGCCTGGACCGTCTCGCCCAGCCGTGGGCCGGAGGCCGCGCCGTTATAAAACACCTGAGCCCCATGGACCGACGGGTGGTCGGGCATACTGTTCTGGTGGATGCTGATGAGCACCGCCTCCGGCTGGCTGTTGATCAGGGCCACCCGGTTCTTCAGGTCCGACACCTTCTTCTCCCGCAGGGTGACGGCCTCCGGCGAATAAATCGCGTCCTCCCCCGTCCGGGTCAGCACGGTATCCCGGCCTAGAAACAGCAGCACATCCCGCAGCCGCCGGGTGATGGCCAGGTTCAGGTCGCTTTCCACCACCCCGTCCGGGGACACCGCGCCGCCGTCCTCGCCGCCGTGTCCGGCGTCCAGAACGATGGTCCGGCAGCCCGCTCCGGCGGCGTTTACAGCGGCAGGACATCCCGGCCGCAGGACGGCGGCGGCTCCCGCCAGCAGCAGCACCGCCGCAGCCGCCGCAAGATACCGGCGGCGAAGTATAACGATCATCTCCGCACCCCCTTCGGCTCACCGTATGCAGGGGATGCGTTTTCTATACCATACCACATTTTCCGATAAAAGGGAATCCCCCGTTTCCCGCCGGGGGAGGGGTACATATACTGGAGTGAGCCCCCGCGCGGGGGCCATACCCACGATTTGTGAAGGAGGAATCCCCTTGTACACAGAAACAAGCAGCTGCACCCCTGCCAATGGGTGCCCGCAGAACCAGGGCAGTCTCCCCGGCGGCTGCGGGGCGCTGGCCTTTCCCTTTGTGGCCATGCAGCAGCAGGACCCGCCCCGGTACGACCAGCGGGAGGCCCTGCAGCAGGGAACACTTTTTCCCGGGCTGGACCTGCCGTTTCATAAGGAGCTGCGCAGCCGGTTCCCGGCGGCCAACAACGCCCTGTCGGAGCTGATGGCCCTGGATTTTGCCATTGACGAGCTGGGGCTGTATCTGGTGACCCATGCCGACGACCAGGAGGTCCTGAACCTGTATTGGAAATATATCGCCCTGGCCAAGGAGGGCCGCGCCCGGTATCAGGAGCAGTACGGCCCCCTGACCCAGACCACCGTCACGGAAGGCGGCTATCGGTGGCTCAACGATCCGTGGCCCTGGGACGAAGGAGGTTCGGACTGATGTTTGTATATGAAAAGAAGCTGCAGTACCCCGTGCGCATCGCCAATCCCAACCCCAAGCTGGCGGCGTTTATCATCAGCCAGTACGGTGGGCCGGACGGCGAGCTGGGAGCGTCTCTGCGCTATCTGAGCCAGCGGTACTCCATGCCCTATCCGGAACTGAAGGCCCTGCTGACGGACATCGGTAGAGAAGCCTCTGAAATGTTCCATTCAGAGGCTACGGCTTTTTTTGATGCTTTTGCAACCGTGTAGCTCCACTTCATAGGAAGTAAATTCAGATATACATCTATGTTGTCCTTATCTTGAACTACCATCTTGTCTAAAATGTGCTTATAGAACTCATCTTCGTACTCCACACCGCTGACAATCTCTTTGATTGCATCCTCAATTTCTTTTAGGAACTGCTGTTGCTGCTCAATCATTTCACGCTGCTTATCCACGCTTTCGATGATAGATTGAAGCTCCTCGATTTCCGCATCGCAGCTTGCACGGGTGGCGGTAAATTCGTCCTTGTTAATCAGATTGGACATATACAGGTCAATCAGATTAGCCCGCTTGCCCTCAATCTTCTTAATCTGCTCTTGCAGCTTTAGGACATCTGTACCCGTCGTATCCATAGCAATGATGGACTGAATGACGGCGGTTAGGTTGTTTATGATTTTATCCCTGTTGTATTTAAGGCTCTTGGTTACGAGATACATAATGTGGGTCGCATCCTCATTGCGGATAGACAAGCCCGTACAGCCGACTTGATTTCCTGCCTTGTCAATATGGGGGCTACCGTGTTTTGCGGCTTCATTGCAGCGCCACGCCTTATATCGGCTGCCGTCCTTTCTGGTTTTATACCTTGCCACATAGCTTGAGCCGCAGCAGCCGCATTTGATTTTACCAGAAAACGGATAGCGGTTAGAGTGCTTTGCCTTGCCCTCCTGCGAAAGTGACTTTGCATCTAAAATGCGGTTTGCTTCATCGAATAACTCACGGGAGATAATCGGCTCGTGATGGTCTTTAATGATAACAAATTCCTCTTGCCCACGGTTGTACTTCTTTTCGTGAGATAGGAAGTCGGGCGTATAGGTCTTTTTCTGCACCAAGTCGCCGCAGTATTTCTCATTGCGTATCACTCGCAGAATAACCGTGTTGCTCCATTCCTTGACCCGCATAGGGCTGATACCTTCCTCACGAAGCTCACGGGCGATGACGTGCGTTCCTTTGCCCTCATTGACAAACTTATGGAAGATAAGGCGTACAACCTTTGCGCCTTCCTCGTTGATAGTCATTTTGCCGCCATCGACATCGTAGCCCAACATACTTCTGCCGAACACAACGCCTTGTTCCATCTGGCGTTTTTGTCCCCACTTCACACGCTCGGAAGTCTTGCGGCTTTCTTCCTGTGCAATAGAGGACATAATCGCCAGACGAAGCTCTGCATCGCCGTCTAAGGTGTTGATATTGTCATTCATAAATATAACACCGACGCCGTGCTTTTTCAATTCACGGGTGTAATATATACTATCAAGGGTGTTTCTCGCAAAACGGGAAATCTCCTTGGTGATAATCAAATCAAAGTCGCCATTCTTGGCACACGCTATCATACGGTTAAACTCTTTACGCTTCTTTGTATTCGTGCCAGAAATGCCCTCATCGGCAAAAATCTCATAAAGCTCCCAATCGGGATTGCGCTCAATATACTGTCTGAAATACCGCTGTTGGCTTTCAAACGAATTGGCTTGGTCTTCATTGTCCGTTGAAACTCGGCAGTATGCAGCTACCTTTCTTTTCGTTTCAACCATCTTCAGCTCTTGGTTTAGGCGTTCATATCTATTTATCATAGCGAAGCTCCTTTCTCAGTAAACTTTGTTACTGTATTTAATTATAGAAAAAAGAGAGTGCGGTGTCGAATGTGCAAATTTGTTTTTTTACTCGGCTATGTAAAAACGCCAAGCGTTATGCTCGGCGTCTGCTTTTTTGCTCCCTACTATATTGCTTTTCAAGCTCGACCAAACAGCGTTCCCGCTGAGAATGTGTCAGCAGCTTTCTTTTCTCCAAAGAAAGGAGTATCGACTTATGGATATTCATAAGGAACGCAGCGTGTTCCTGCTCGTTTAATTCTGGAACAGGGTCGCCAACATAAACAAATTCTCTATGCAACAGCCGCAACACCTCCCTCGTTTCTAATGTATATGAGCTACCGCTTGTACCGTATAACGAGAGAGCTAATCCTTTTTTGCAAGCCCGATGCTGATGGCAAGGGCTTTGTCTGCGCAATGAATAAAACGCCTGTCAAGAGTTCCTAAGTACTCTCGCAGGCGTTGCTTGTCTATGGTGCGGATTTGTTCAAACAATATAATTGAGTTCTTATCCAGACCGTCGAAGTCTTTAATTAAGGTGTGCGTAGGTATTTTTGCTTTTGTGTGTACCCGACTTGTGATAGGGGCGATAATGACCGTAGGGCTATGCTTGTTGCCTATATCGTTGGAAATGATAAGTACAGGTCTTGTGCCGCCCTGTTCAGAGCCGATAACGGGATTTAACTCCGCATAATAAATATCGCCACGCTTGATAGTCAATTCCATTATGTTTGACCTCCCAATATGATTTAGGCAGAGGTTTTCTGCCTATGTAGGCAGCCAAACACAAGGAAGTATTTAAGGTCGGGAGAGCATAAACAATATCTCTGTTCTTTTGACCGCCTTGCGTCTGGCTGCTATGAGAAAGCATTTCAATTTGTCCTCGACACCCCGAAATGCTATTGGGAAGTCGCCAAACGGTCAGCAGCGAACTGACGCCACGGGAGTTTCACCCCAACTGTCGTTCTGACAGAGCCGCCCTCATTGCCTGCGACGGTTTTATCACGCTCGGACTGTGACTGGACGGGAGTATCATTGTCCTCTTTGTGGGTTATGGCGAAATCGGGAGCTGCCCGATATTTTGAGTAGGTAGTTATCGCTCTCTGCTTTACAGCAGGTTATGGCGTACCTCTCGACACGCTTATGCTCATCACAATCACAAAGAGAAGGTATTTGGCGAATGGGTATTCGGTTTTCAAAGAGCAATCCCGTTTTCGCCACACAAAGGAAAACAGGGCGAGAGGTTTTGTCCTCTCACCCTGTAGCCCGTGGGAACGCTCAATTTTCCCCTCTACTCAAAAATTTTTTGGATTTTTTCTTTGAGCCTATCCAATCGCCTGTAAACGGCTTTCTCCGTGATACGCAGATACGATGCAATTTCACGGGTAGAATATCCCTGTACCTTCATAAAAGCGATACGCAGAGTAAGCCTGTCCACCTTAATCAGCACTTGATAGAGCTGCTGATTTTCGATGTTATCCAGAAAGTCCTCAACCGTTTTTATTTCGGGCTGTGTCATATCCGTTGCGACTTCTTCAAGGTATGTACCTGTTTCTTGCATACGCTGATAGTAACGCCTGTCGGAATTAAAAATCGCCCAATCGTGAACACGGAGCGTTTCTATGTCGCTTTCGCTGACCCCTAAACTCCGTAGCTGTTTTTCCTCGGCTTCTTTCCAGAGCCGCCATTTCTTTTCTTCTCTGGCTTTGTTGTACGCCATACTGTTTCCTCCAATCTGAATTTTTTTGAAAACTCAGATTGGCAGGCGGACTGCGGCAGCCAACGCCAGATGCGGGCTTGTCCTGTATCAAAGAGAAGCAGGACAAACAAAAAGCCGCAAAGGTACAAAGACCTCTGCGGCAATAAGCACAACTATACCTATGGCATAGAAATGTAATCTCTATTTGAGAACCATAAGAGTGCCACGAACAGGCGAGGATTTTTTTAACAGATTATCCTCGTTTCTGCGTGACACTCTATATGTATCCGCTGCTTCTGATGAGCAGCGTTGCGGTCATATTAGACCAACACATAAAAAATCCCTCCAAACCTTAAACGGGCTTGGAGGGCTGCACTAATTTTGTTTGGGCGTGACAGAGCAGCCCACCAAAGCACCGTTTTTTTTATTTGGTGGGCTGTGCTGCCAAATATATATTGATAACAAAAGAGCCGACGAGCTGTGAGGTATCTCACAGGTTCATCGGCTCTGCGTCTTAGCGTCTGGCACTTCTGCTGTTGTGATATTCAGTTGCTTTGCATTTATCAAGGTCTGCTTATGGCACTTGGGACAGAACAGGGGAAAATTCTTTAGCTCTGTATCCTCCCGTATCTGTACTCTTGTTTTTGTTGCCGCAGACGGGGCATAGTATAAATTTTTCTTTTTGCATTAGGCATATTTCCTCCGAGTCACAAACGCAAGATTGCCTTAGCTATTGTTGCCAAGGAAAGCTGCAAGTCCCTTTTGCACTTCTGCTGGGTCTTTGACACTATATGTGAAAGAAATCGTTGCGCTTGTTTCAATCCAAATCTTAGAATAATCGGAAGTGAAACTGATTATGGAGTCCATAGAATTGTCTGCTCGGTAAAATGTAATCTTGTTATTTTCCTCGCTGTCAATCCAAGAGCCTCTCTTAACTTCTTTCGTGTTGATCTCAATACCTTCAACAAAGGTCAACAGTTCATTGAAATATGCGCTGTCTGTAATGGTTTTGTTCCCGTCGGCAGTTTTAATTTCGGCGTGCGTTGCAGACGGAGTTGCAATTGCGTTGATTTCAGTAATAGTTTGCTTTGCCGTCGCATACTGCGGACGGTTAGGAATAAGGCATATTGCAATGACCACAATTAAAATTACCGCCCCTAAACCTGCAAATCCAATTATTTTTTTCGTGTTTGATTTCATAACATTCTTTATCCTTTCTTTGGGATTTCCCTCGGCAAACGCCATCGGTATGCCAAGTGTGCTTTTTTCAATAGAAAGCTCTAAAAGCGACCGGCTGTATTCTTTGCGAATATCCTCCTTTGAATTTCTGATTACGCTTTCATCGCAGGACATTTCCATATCGGTAACGAACAGCTTGAACGCAAGCCACACAAGAGGGTTAAACCAATGCAGGATAAGAACAACATATCCTAATATCTTCGCAAGGTTATCACGCCGAGCGAGATGCGTCTGTTCGTGGGCAATTACATATTCCTGTGCGTCAGCCAAATTGCTCGGCAAGTATATTTTTGGATTTCGCAATCCAAGCGCAAAGGGCGTGCCGACTACTTGCGAAATATAAATATTATCCCGAAGAAGGACGGCACTCTGTAATTTCTTTTTGAGTTTGGAATATGAGCGTATGCTATACAGGCAAAACGCACAAACGCCGATGAACCATATAATCTTCCCCCAAAAGGTAAATATCTGATATACATTTGCGGTAGAATCGAAAACCTCAGTTGCTACAACAGGGTTGATTACGCTGTCTATTGCTTTTATACCCGTTTCCACATAAGGGGTTTCAATATAAAGCATATCCGTAGAAAGCGGCGTGGTGTTGAACGGCAATATGCTCAAAACGCTTTCAAAGGAAACGGGTACAAGCAGACGGAAAAAGGCAACAAACCATAATGCGTAGGAGAAAACCTTTGGAGCTTTTTTCAGCAGCAACCGTGCCAACATAATAATTAAAATAGCAAAGCTGCCCGTAATACTCATATTTACAATATCGAGAAATACTTTGTCGCTCATAGTCATTCCTCTGCATTTTGGTCGATGATTTTCTGTATCTCAGCGATTTCCTGCTTTGAGAGCTTTTTGCGGCGGGTAAACGCCACTAAGAATTGTGGCAGAGAACCGTTGAATGTTTCTTCCACGAAGCCCTCACTTTGCTTCGTAAACCACTCCTGCTTTGAAAGGACAGAAACGACATTGCCCGAATTGTTTTGAAAAATGCCCTTATCACAAAGACGCTTCAGCATCGTATATGTGGTGGATTTCTTCCAAGAGAATTTCTGCTCACAAAGCTGAACCAAGCCTCCAGAGGAAATAGGCTCATTCTCCCAAATTAAGTTGGCAAACTCCAGTTCCATATCTCCAAGTTTGTAATTTTTCATTATAATCCTCCTTGCGGATCTACAAGCATTAGACCTTTGCTTATAGTCTAATACTTGTAGACCCGTTTTGTCAAGAGGAAAACAAAAAGTTCACAAACTCTTTGCTGCCAATACTCAGACAGCATTCAACTACTTTGGATTTATCAAGGTTAGTTTTTCGTTTCAGTTTCCTTGTCTGGCGTTGCCCGATATGCGTGGTTCTCCACATATACCATCATACGGTTATACAGTACCACATAGAAAAGTATAGCAAGCATACTGCCTATTGCACCCAAAAGCGCATAAGAGTCGCTGCCTCGTAATTTCAGCGCAGTCCATATTATAATACCTATCCACGCTACAACGCACAGGACGATAGTTGAAATATGTTCGTGCAGCCATTTCTTCTTAAAAAATACTATCTTTTCTTTCAGCGTAAAGGTGCTGTTGTTCAGCGCCGTAACAAGGTTATCGTCGGCGGCTTTCTTAAAGTCCTCCGCCCAAAGCCGTTCGCCGCTTATAAGTTCGTTAATACTTACGCCGAATTCCTTTGAAAGCAGCGACAGCATTTCAACATCGGGCATATAATTGCCGTTCTCCCAACGGGAAATGGTTTTGTTGGTCACACCAAGCTTTTCTCCGAGCTGCTCCTGCGTCAAGCCTTTATCTTTTCGCAGGGCGGCAATAAATTTTCCAATCTTTATTTGATCCATTTTTGTGTACCTCCGAAGAAAAGTATAGCACGGCTTTCGCAAAAACTCTTCCCCACAAACAGCGAAGGTTATCACTCGTGAATAGGTCGCAATTTTCCTGCACATACGGAGTGCCTAAATCGCTGTACTCCTTTTCAAAATTGTGCTTCAGATAATAATTGGGGTTGTTCGGGGTTTGCATTACGGGATAGTTGATATTCGTGCCGGCAATCGAAAGCCAGCCGACCATATCCGTATTTTGCAGATACAGCTCGCCGTACTCTGCAAGCACGGTTTCTTCCTCTGTGCGCAGAACATCGGTCGTTTCGCTTTCGCCCGTCTGCGCCTGTTCCACAACCTCGGCAATTTTCTCAAAGACTTCTTCCTGCTCGCTTTCGTGCGCATAGTGGCTGTAAATATGAAAGCTGCAAAAAGCCGCCGTGCCAAGCAGGCACACGGCGGCAATCATACAAATGATTTTTGTGTATTTCTTCATAAGCGTTGTCCTTTCTTATTCTGTTTTAGGGGCAAAAAATAACGCCCACATTTTCTGTGAGCGTTATCGCCAAAATATTGATTTCAGATACAAAATGCGGCATAGAGAGGAACGATTTTTTTATTGTCCTCAAAGCCGAAGTTCTTTGCAGAGAGCTTGATAGCATAAGCGGGCTTGTAGGTGTCCATATAGACCTTTAAGCTCTTGGCTCTGGTGTTGTCGGCAGACTTGACCTCAATGGGAATGAGTTGACCGTCACGCTGAATGATAAAATCAATTTCAGCTCCACGCTCGGACTCCCAATAGTAGGTGTGGTAGCCGTTAATGGAGAGCTGTACATTGACATAGTTCTCAGCCATACCGCCCTTGAAATCGTTGATTTCCTCGACCATATAGAGAATGTCATTGGCGGCTAAATCTTTCTTGGCGCAAAGCAGCCCTAAGTCGGACACATAAATCTTGAACGCATCAATATCACGGTAGTTTTCAAGTGGCTTTTTGATTTGCTCGACCTTGTAAACCTGTGACACGATACCAGACAGGCAAAGCCATTCAATCGCATTTTCAAATTCAGATGCCCGTCCGCCTTTCTTAATCAGTTTATATTGGAAACGGGTATTCTTCTTTGAGAGCTGAACAGTTATATTGTCGTAGGCAAGTCTGGTTTTCTTGATTTCATTCAAGTTGTTATACTTGCTCATATCGTTGAGATAGCTTGCAAGTATCGTATCCTGCGTATGGCGGACAAGGATATAATCCTTTGTTTCAGCGAATTGCATCACGCACTCTGGCATACCGCCGACCACAAGGTACTGACGGTAAAGCTGCATTGCGGCGTCGTGCAAGGCAGACGGCAGCGGCGTATCGGTTTGGAAGCATTTTTTAATCTGCTCTACCAAATCGTCCTCACCGAGAGCCAACATAAATTCCTCCATATCCATAGGATAAAGCGTTTTCATATCGACCTTTCCTACGGGAAAAGAGAATTTCGCCCTGTTGACCGCAACGCCGAGCAAGCTGCCTGCGACAATGATGTGATAATCTGGAGCGTTCTCGCAAAAGTATTTGAGCGAGGTCAAAGCCCTTTCGCAGAGCTGCACCTCATCAAAGACTATCAGCGTTTTTTCCTTTACGATAGTCTGACCTGCGATATGGGACAAAATCGGTATCAGATAATCGGGGCTGATGTTTTCATCAAAGGTTTCGTTCAGCTTTGGATTGGTTTCAAAGTTGAAGTATGCCACATTTTCGTAATGGGTGCGCCCAAACTCCAGAATGGAATAGGTCTTTCCGACCTGTCTTGCGCCCTGTAAAATAAGGGGCTTGCGGTGTTCGCTTTCTTTCCACGCTTCCAAGAAGCCCATAATCTTTCTATACATAAGCAGTCCTCCTTAAAGGTACTGACCATAGTATAGCAGATATTCGCGTAAAAATCAATGAAATTTCCTTGAATTTTCGCACTAATTAACACGATTATTTTCTCTAACCTCTCACGATACGACACGAACACCGCAATTTCTGCGTTTTATACTTCTCCGAACTTGGTCGTCATCAGCTTGTAAAGCTCGGTATTGCGGGGGAACTTGTTGACAAACGGCACAAGAGAGCTGCCGACCTTGAGAAGCCCCTGTCCTGCGCCGACATTCGTGATATAGCTGAGCTGAAGGTCGGAGATATTAAGGAGCTTGGCAAGCTCGATACGGTCTGTGGACGCTTGGTTGAGCATAATGATAAACTCGCTGTTGGCAAGCATTGTCCTTGCCGTGTGGCTCTGCAAAAGGTCGTCCACATTCTGCGTGATACCCGTGCAGTACGCACCGTATTTTCTTACTCTTTTCCAAAGCGTAAATAGGAAGTTTGCGGAGTATTCGTGCTGAAAGAGCAGATAAATCTCATCAATGAAAATGAATGTGTTCCTGCCTTTGGCTCTGTTCTGGGTAATACGGTTCAAGATGCTGTCAAGGACAACAAGCATACCGATTGGCTGTAACTGCTTGCCCAAATCCAGAATGTCATAGCAGATAAGGCGGCTGTGAGTATCCACATTTGTATGCTTGGCAAAGGTGTTCAAAGAGCCGTCCGTGAAAAGCTCAATGGCAAGGGCGATTTCTTGCGCTTCTGGCTCGTCCTGCTTTAGCAGCTCCTCACGGAAGTCCTGCAAGGTCGGCGGCGTTCCCATATAGTTGCCTTGCTGATAATACCGATACACCGAAGCGGTACAGCGGTCAATGATGGATTTCTGCTTTGCGCCAAGACTGCTGCCGCCGATGAGCTGTTCGCAAAGGGACAAAATAAACTCCGATTTCAAGATAACGGGGTTTGCGCCGTCACCGTAATCGGAGTTCATATCCATAGCGTTGATATGGTTTTCGCTCGTTGCCGAGATGTGAATGACCTCGCCCTGCATTGCCTTTACAAGCGGCGAATACTCTCGCTCTGGGTCAATAATGATAATATCGGCGTTGGGGTCGGTCAGAATGATGTTCGTCATTTCTTCCTTTGCCGTAAAGGATTTGCCTGCACCCGACACGCCGAGGATAAAGGAATTACCGTTGAGCAAGTGGCGGCGGTTAGCGATAATCATATTCTTGCTGATTACATTCTGCCCGTAATAAACGCCGTTTTCGTGATAGATTTCCTGCACCCGAAACGGAATAAACACCGCAAGGCTTTCCGTAGTAAGGGTACGCAAGGCGTCAATCTTTCGCACACCGAAAGGCAGCACCGTATTCAGTCCGTCCATCTGCTGATATTTCAGCACGGCAAACTGACACAGGTGCTTTCTGGCAGTCGTGAGCAACGCTTCTGTGTCGCTGTCAAGCTGCTCCTTGCTGTCAGCCGTATGCACCATAGTCAGCACGGCGAACATCATTCTCTGGTCACGGGTCGTAAGGTCATCAAGGAACTCCTTGCTTTCTTTTCGCTGCTGTTCCAAGTCATACGGTACAACGGCAGAAAAGTTGTTGTTCTGGTTTTGCTTTCTCTGCCAATTCGTGATGTTAGTTTCCACGCCGAGCAGTCGGTTTTCCACCTCTCGCACGGCTTCATCTGTGGGAACGGGGATAATGTCAACGGAGAGCATCATATTTCTGTTCAGCTCACAAAGCTCCGCTACCATACTGTCCTTGATATAGGCGGCATATTCTCTGAGGAAAATCACACGCCCGTATCTGTCGCCCATTCTGAAACAGTCATTTTCAAATTCAAAGGTGTCAGGGCAGATAAAGTCCTTGAAGTCGTGACCCTTTCGCATCGTCTGGGAAATATCGAAGCGGAACGCCGTTTCTTCGCCTGTGCGGTAAAAGTCGTGAAAAATGCGGAGCTTTTCCTCGGCTTCAAGCTCCACGCAGCGTGACCCCAGACGGGAAAAATGGGCAATAAGGTCAGCACCCACACGGGCAAAGTAGTTTCGGGCTTCCTCGATGTTTTTCTTGCTGACAGATACCGTCACATACTTGTCCTGCACAATGGAGTTTGCTCCCGTTGCTTTTTCAAGGAGCATTTTGTTATATTCCTTGCGGTACTTATCCAGACCGTCATCAGCCATAGGAATGAGTATCGTCTGTTCAAAGTCCGCTTTGTTCAAGCGGCGGTTGTTGATTGTGATTTTCGTGGTAGCTCCGCTGTCAAGCGAATTAAGCAGCTCCGAGTATTCAAGGAACATTGCTTCCTTATCCTCACGGCTTGCTACGGCGTAATTGATGTCCTCAAATTTGAATGTCTTAGCGTACTTGTTCTTGCCGACAAGGAAGATACCGTCCTCCCAGATAGTTTTAATCGGGATAACGCTCTGTACCGATTTCGGCACGACAAACTTCTCCTTATCCTGCTTGAACAGGTTTTTGAGTGTTTTAAGCATTGTTCTTCAACGCCTCCTTTTCGTGATTTTGGATTGCTGCTTTCAGCGTTTCATAGTAGAGATTATCGGGCTGAAACATCAGCTTTTTCGGCATAAGGAACTCCGATTTAATCCACGCCCAAACGAACTGCTCGGCGTTCATACCGTTGTATTTAACAAAGCCCATCAGCGCAAAGGGCGCAGCACCAAGGATACATACCCAACTGAGAGTTTCCGTTCCGAAGTGTGGACGGAGAATAAAATACAGCCCGACCGCCACGCCGCAGGCAAAGCTCAAATCCGTATAACGGTCATTAAGCTGCCTGTCGTAAAAAGCAGGGTGTTCGGAAAAGCCGATAGAAAACTGTATTCTGTCTGGTTTTTTCTCGGACGGTGTTTCTGCCTGCTGCTTCTCGGTCACGACAACTTTCAGATGGTCATTTGCAGGATTTTCCTTGAGCTTTTCCTCAAAATCCTCTCGGCTGTATTCCCTGCCGAATAACGGAAACTCTGCATTTCGGAGCGACACGGCGTTTTCATCAAAATCTGCGATTTCGTACTTATCTGCGCCGATATACACCACATCGCCCTCGTTGTAGAGATAGCAAAGCGGATGCAACTCCCGCAATTCTTCGGAAAATTTCCACGCATTGCTGCGGCTGAAAACCGATGTCGTTTTCCATTGTATCTGGGCAAGAAAATCAAGTAACTGTTGAACGGTAGCGGGGTCGGACAAGTGCTGTTCCATTTGCTCAGCCGTAACATCGGCAAGGTCGGAACGCTCTACATTGGATAACAGGTCTTTTTCGTACCCGTCCAAGTCACAGATAAAGTCCGACAGTCGCATAGCAAGGGTATCCCGTTTGTCGGTAGGCGGCAGGTCACGATGAGCGTCGATAAAACGCTGCCTTGCCATTTTTCTCTGGGCGTCAACCTCATATTGGGGAGCTGACACGCTCTCCAGATAATCGGCATAATGGTCTTTTTCTTTCGGATTGAGATAGCGGTTTGCCTTTATCAGCTCACGCAGCCGCTTTTCAACCTTAGACCAACTGAGCCGCAAGTCTGGGTTTGTATATGACCCGTGCTTTCCAATGCCAATGCCTTTGCCGTCGTGCCATTCGCCGCCTTTTGTTCCATCGGGGTAAAGGTGCGTTCCGCCGCCTATGCCGTATTCCTTTTTGAGAAAAGCGATATTACTTTTGCTGTCATCATATTTCTGAAACTGACGGTAGATACGGTATTTCCCGTCTTGAAAACCGCTTCCTCTTGTCAGAACAGAGTCAATATCTTCCTGTGAAACAGCAAAAGCAGAGGATTTTTCGTCCTCTGCTTCGGCTATCATTTCGATTTGTTCCTCTACGGTAGGAAGATTGACCTTGACCTCATCTGCGTTGGCAACGCTTACTTGTAAATCAGCTCGGTCATAATCACTTCCTCCGCTTGACTGCGGATGTTGTTCATTCTCTGTACCCACTGCATCGGGGCTTTCTCTTTCAGCTCCTCCGTCACGCCCTGTTCGGCTGAAAGCTGCTTCGTCAGAAGCTCCAACCTGTGGAGAGCCGTCTGTTCGGTCTGATACAGATACTCGTTCAGTTTGCCCGATGTCACCAGATTGAGATAGGTCACTCGCTTGTGCTGTTCCAGATAGCGCCTGTGCATCTGAGCGTATCTGCCAAGCGGAATTTCTTGCTCGGTCGGTAATGTCAGGTCGGGAATAAGATAGTCGCCCTGCCTGCTGTAAGTGATTGCGTTCATTATTTTCGCTCCTTTCGGGTTGTATTCTGCCTTTATTATATTGGCTTTTGCTTTCTGGTACAAAGGTACGATTTGTGCCTTTCTCTGCGATTTGCAGATTTTGTATCGCAAGAGAAATTTCCTTGAGAGCCATTTCGGAAATATCGCTTGTGGCAATGCCGAGGGCGTTAATAGTCGCAGGCGTATTGAAATTGATAATGCCCTCAAAATCCTCTCGGTCAAAATGCTCGTTTCTATCCAGACCGCAGCGGCTCATCAGCATAAATGCAACGCTGTTTGTTACCAAACGCCTGTAACAGACCTCTACATTAAGGTCGTCCAATTCCTCCAAGAAGCTGTCCCTTGTGAAGCCTTTGAGCTGAGAGAAATAGTCTTGCAGATTATCCTCAACGGCGTTCTTTGCCGTTTCCATTAGGGCAGAAGCAAGGTCGGTGCTTTCCGTATTACCAAACCTGTCGGATAGCCTTTCGATAACAGCCTGCTCGTATCGTCCGTTCATCTGCCATATCGGGACGGGGCGGCTGCCGTAATATCCGTCGTGCGTGTCCGAAACATCAAAATAGTATTTAAGGGTATTCCTGCGACCCTTCGGGTCGAAAACGGCAATACCCTTACTGTCTTTGTTTACCCAACGCTTAAAGCGCTTGTTCCAAGTGTCAAGCTCTGCGACGGCGATAGCGTCGGGGCGTTGTGCATAGATTAAAAGCTGTTCATCAAAGCGGCATTTATAGTTGCGGCAAGCAGCAGCTAAAAAGCTCTGCCACGCCTGCGGATTTTTTGCAACCGCAATACCTGGCCTTGAATTGCTTTGTTGAAGATTTCCTTGTCCATCTTGTTCATATTACGCAGAACATCGCAGATGGTACGGTCACGGTCATAAATGCGAACATCGGTAAAATTTATTTCTCCTCTGGTTACTCCGATAGAGAGCAGGGCTGGCTCTAACCGATAAGCCTTTATAGATGGATAATCTATTCTTGTGCGCTGTCTGGAGGCGTTTTTGTCAATAGCGATGTTCCATTCGGCAGGATTTCTATCGCTGTACCCATAATAGAATAAAGCCGTTTCCATATATAGAATACCATCGGGGAATAAACGGCTGATTATCACCACATCGCCTTTGCCAGACCCCATAGTCCAATGATAATAGCCACGCTTGACTTTTTCTATCAAGCCAGCTTTCAACATTCTTTGAATATCCCTGTAATATAGCTTTTCTTTGCTCAACTGAGCCGTGGTCATTACATAATCATAATGCGAGAACATCTGCCTAAGAATTTTCCTGTCTTTTATTGAAACCATACTCTTACCTCTGCACCAAATTGTGCCGTAAAAACATCTCGTTAGGTTGTTTTAGCTCATTATATTTAGCTCGTATTGCCAAGTCAAATGTGTAGCAAACCACACCATTCAAATTATAAAATGGTGTGGTTACAGGCACTTGCTTGTCCACAAAGGGCGCACACGGTTTAGCATTGATTTAGACCGCAATTTGAAATTTCGTAGTAGCGATGGCGTACAGATTTATCGTCCTCTTTGTTTCGCCAACCTTGATAGAATAAGGCTTTTCGGCATTTTTCTCGTTGTCAGAGTCGTCGTATTTTTTAATTCTGTCGAGTGTCGAAAAGCTATGTATCTTTAAGCCGAAGACCTCGCGCTTGTCCTCGTATTTGATACATTGGAACATTTCCGATGCTTCTCTGGGCACCGAGGAGCTGGGACACCTGGAGATCATCGGCGCCATCGTCCACCAGCTGACCCGGAACATGACGCCGGAGGAGGTCAAAAAGGCGGGATACGAGACGTATTTTGTGGATCACACCGCCGGGGTGTATCCCACCGCCGCCTCCGGCTCCCCGTGGAACGCGGCGTCCATGGCCGTCAAGGGCGACCTGATCGCCGACCTGACGGAGGACCTGGCCGCCGAGCAGAAGGCCCGGGTCACCTATGACAACATCCTGCGCCTGTCCGACGACCCGGACGTCAACGACGTCATCAAGTTCCTGCGGGCCCGGGAGATCGTGCATTTCCAGCGCTTCGGCGAGGGCCTGCGCCTGGCCAAGGAGAAGATGGACCAGAAAAATCTCTACTTCGTCAACCCGTCCTTCGATCAATAAGCGCAAAAATGCCCCTGCCTTCGTTTCAGAAGGCAGGGGCATTTTCAGATAGCTGTCAGATGCGGATGGCCAGGTTATAAGCGGCCTTGGTGGCCTGCCACATATTGCCGGGCTTCTCGGTGTTGTAGCTGTCTCCGATGTTGTGGACCTCGGCGGCAACCATCTCCTGCTGAGCGGACAGGAAGGGCTGGTCGTCGCCCTTGTTGCCGATGGCCATGACCACCAGGTCGGCCTCCAGCTGCTCGATATACTCCTCGTTGGTCATCTTGGGGGCCAGAGGATTCTCCACGTTCTTGGGGATGATGGGAGCCCAGGTGCAGTAGGGATCCGGCACGGCCTTGGCGCGGTTGCGGGCGATGACCACATGGCCATTCTCGAACCGGGTGACCCGGGCGCAGTTGATGAGCTGGCCGCCCTCGGCCTCGAAATAGTGGATCAGATGGCCGCGGTTGGCGGTGCAGGCGCCCTCCTCGAAGTGCTCCAGCATCTCCACGCAGGTGACCTTGCGCTGGTGCTCGGTGGCCAGCCAATAAGCGGTCTCCAGGCCCACGGCACCGCCGCCCACCACCACGATCTTGCGATCGGTGTCGGCCAGCTCCTCGGGATGGGTCAGCAGCCAGGTGGCCTCGATGTGGCGGGTCTCCTTCAGGCCGGGAATGGGAGGCAGACCCTCCTTGCTGCCGTTGGCAAACACCACGGCGTCGTATCCGGCTTCCTTCAGCTGCTGGTTGGTCATGGTGGTGTTCAGGTGCACGGTGACGCCGTCCTGCTTCTCCACCTGGCGGAACAGCCATTCCATATAGTTGTGCAGCTCATACTTGCTCAGAGGAGCACCGGCGGCGTGCATCTTGCCGCCCATATGGTCGGACTTTTCAAATACGTCCACGGTATGGCCCCGCTGTGCGGCGGTGATGGCGAAGTTCAGGCCCGCGCAGCCTGCGCCGATAACGGCGATGCGCTTGCGCACCTTGGCCGGGGTGGGAACGGCAGGCAGCAGCTCCTCGAAGCCGGTGCGGGGATTCACGGCGCACTGGGGATGGCCGCCCTCGATGAACTCGTTGACGCAGCCCTCCTGGCAGCCGATGCAGGGACGGATGTCCTCCACCTTACCGGCGTAGGCCTTGTTGCACCAGTCGGCATCGGCCAGCACCGGGCGGCCCAGCATGATCATGTCGCACTTGCCGTCCCGCAGGGCCTGCTCGGCCAGGTCGGGATAGCCCAGCTTGCCCACGGCCACAATGGGGACCTCCACGCCCACGTTGGACTTGACGCCCCGGGCGGCGAAGTATTCCTTGGCCACCTTGGACACGTCCAGGAAGCAACCGGCGGGCATACCGGCCGGGGGATGGGGCAGCCACCAGTTGTCATAGCAGCCCAGGTCCACATCGAACATATCGACGCCGGCCTTCACCAGGTTCTCCATATAGTTCAGGGTATCGGCGATGGAGCGGCCGTTCTTGAAGCCCTTCAGGCTCTTGACGGTATCCATGCGGTCGCCGTAGGTCTCGTTCAGGGCCAGGGACAGGTCGATGCGGTACATAATGGGATAATTGGGGCCCACCTTCCTGCGGATGGCCTTGATCATGTCCACGCCGAAGCGCTGCCAGTCGGCATACTTGCCGATCTTGCGGTGGTTGAAGGCGGGGGAGGTCAGCTGATCCAGCAGATAGCCCTCGTGGCCGTGCAGATACACGCCGTCCATGCCCATGACCTTGGCGTCCATGGACGCCTGGGCGGCATTGCGGATGATCTTGTCGCACTCCAGGTCCGTCAGGGGACGGCAGGGCACGTCAGGCAGATAGAAGTTGGGGTTCCAGGAGGCGGAAACCGGCAGCTGGAGCTTGGTCAGCAGGCACTGGGGATTGCCCACACGGCCCAGGCCCGGCGTCAGCTGGATGAAGATGCGGCTGCCCCGGGCGTGAACGCCCTGGGCCAGGTCGCGCCAGCCCATGAAGTTGGTGCGGGTGCCGTCGATACGGGGGAAGTAAGAGTAGTTGCCCTTCTCCGTGACGGAGGAGTCAATGTGGTGGCTGATGGGGATCAGGCCCGTGGTCAGCAGGCCCACGCCGCCCTCGGCCCGGGCAAAGAAATACTGGAGCATCTTGTCGTTGGGACGGCCGGTCTCCTCGGCCATCTGACAGTTGCCCATGGGGGCCATGACCAACCGGTTCTTCACCGTCAGCTTGTTGATCCGGATGGGAGAGAACAAAGAGGTGTAGGGATAGAGGTCCCGGGTCATGCGTGCCGTGCCGCCTGCGCGGTTTTCGCAGTCGGTGCGCACCCAGTTGCCGAAGCTGTTGACCAGCTGCTGTACCAAAATGTCTTTCTTCAAGGGTATGCCCTCACTTTCCTGAAATGGTAAAAGTTTGCGTATCGATTGATGAGACAAGCATACCACATCTCGCCGCCAGAATCAACAAAAAAATTCAAAAATTCGAATAAATTCGTTGCAACTTGCCTGATTTCATGGTAAAATGATAGTGGTAAAAAGCAAATAATGTACAGAGTATGGCATTTATGTGGATTAACGGCCACTGACTTTGTACAGAACCGCGTGCATGTATATGCACACAGCCCAGAAAGGACGTGAAGTACGGTTGAACAGAAACCCCAAGATCCTGGCCGTGGCCGGTAAGGGCGGCGTGGGCAAGACGTCGCTGTCGGCTGCCTTCGTGCGGCTTTTGACCGAGACGCACCCGGACGCCCGGATCTTAGCCATCGACGCGGACCCCGCCGTGGGTCTGTCCACCGCCCTGGGGGTGGAGGTACGGCAGACCCTGGATGATATCCGTAAGCAGATCGTGTCCTCGGTGGAGGATGGCGAGCCGCGGGAGGCCATCGAGCTGCTCAGCGAGGCCCGGTACCGCATCTTCGACACCATGGTGGAGCAGCAGAAATTCTCCTTCCTGGCCATCGGCCGGCCGGAGACCGCCGGGTGCTACTGCAAGGTCAACGCCTACCTCAAGGAGATCATCAATCTTCTGGCCGGCGACTTCGACTATGTGGTCATCGACGGCGAGGCCGGCATTGAACAGATCAACCGCCGCGTCATGGAGAAGGTCACCCATCTGGTGCTGGTGACGGACCCCAGCCGCAAGGGCACCCAGGTGATCCAGACCATCAAGCGCGTGGCCGACGACCTGGTGATGTACGACCGCTGTGGCGCGGTGGTGAACCGGGTGACGGACCCGGCCATGATCCCCTACATTCATATTGAAGGCATTGATGTTCTCGCCTATATCGGCAGCGACGCCAAGCACGCCGCCAACGATATTCGGGGACTGAGTGTTTTTGATCTGCCTGACGGCGCTCCGGTGATCGCAGGCGCCCGCGAAGCCCTGACAAAACTGCAGATCCTGTAAACTTTTAGGAGAGAGGTGTAATTCTTGAGAGATCTGAAGCATTTGATCTACTTCGAAAATCTGCTGGAAAACGCCGACAATGAGCTGGTCAAGCAGGCTCAGGCGGACGGCAAGCTGGCCGTCGGCTATACCTGCTACCACGTGCCCGAGGCGCTGCTCAACGTCGGCAACTGCTTTTCCGTGCGCCTGCGGGCGCCCCGGACCGGCTCTTTGGACATCGCCACCTATTACATGTCCAACTATACCTGCGAGTTCGCCCGTGCCCTGGTGGAGCGGGGCATGGAGGGCGGCTTCCAGTTCCTGGACGCTTTGGCCGGTGTGGACGCCTGTTCCATGATGAACCGCGCCATGGAGCATTTTGAGATTCTCCAGCTGAACTCCAAGCCCAATTTCTTCGTGAGCCACTGCGACATCCCCTATAAGATCACCGACTACACCCTGGATTCCTACGTGTCCCAGATGCGCATCCATGTGCTGGACGAGCTGAAAAACCGCTACGGTGTGGACACCTCCGACGACGCCATCCGCGCCGCCGTGGCCCAGCATAACGAGGTCTGCCGCATCATCAGCGAGATCGGCGAAATGCGCAAGGCCGATAACCCCGTCATCACCGGGTACGAGTTCCATGTGCTGAACCTGGTGACCTATACCTGTCCCAAGGACCTGATTCTCCCCTATCTGCGGGAGACCCTGGAGGAGCTGAAGACCCGCCAGCCCGACGAGAAGCCCGCCTTCCGGGCCAGAGTCGCCATCGTGGGCAGCGAGATCGACGATCCCCAGCTGACCAAGCTCATCGAGGGCTGCGGCGCCCTGGTGGTGTCCGACCGCTACTGCTTCGGCTCCACCCCCGGCCGCGAGGTCATCGAGCTGAAGGACGACGAGGATCCCCTGCGCCAGCTGTGCCTGCACGTGATGCAGCACTCCGAGTGCGCCCGGTATATCGCCGACGAGAAGGTCCAGCAGCGCCGGGATACTGCCGACCGTCTGGCCCGGGAGTTCAAGGCCGACGGCATCATCTATGAGCAGATGAAATACTGCGACTACTGGGGCTTTGAGCGGGCTCTGGTCAGCTATATCATGCACGAGGAGTACAACTGGCCGGTGCTGTCCATCGACCGCCTGTACAACAACGGCAATTCCGGCCAGCTGCGCACCCGCGTCCAGGCCTTTGTGGAATCCCTGGAGATCAAGCGCATCCAAAAGAACGGAGGGACCAAGTAATGGCAAAGATGAAATTCCCCAACCCCAAGTTCTTCCGGGCCAAGGACAACGTGGACTGGAAGGCACAGGGCCGGAACCTGCAGGAAGTGGGCGGCATCATCTGGGATATGCTGAAGGAGACCGACTGGAAGGCCTTCGCCGCCAAGCAGAAGGCCAACGTCCAGGACAATGTCCGCCGGGTGGTCCGCGAGGCCAGGACCATCGCCGCCATGACCCCCGCCGAACGGCTGGACCTGCTGAAAACCGGTGAAAAGCACCTGGGCACCCTGTACCGCAAGGGCGACATGGTCACCGTGCGCCGCGAGTGGCGCGGCGTGGCCGACACCGCCTATGACTTCAAGGAGTGGCTGCGGACGTGGGGCATGCTGCTGGGCACCTTCTCCAAGGACCTGGTCCCGGCCCTGAACATGACGTTCTATTACCGGTGGATGATCTCCTATGTGTGCTGCGTCAGCTTCATGGACAAGAACACCATGGGCCAGCGGAGCAACGCCCTGAAAATGAGCCACCTGCTGATCTACGATATCTTCCGCTATGTGGCCGAGAACCTGGTGTTCCTGGCCAAGTGCGACAAGAAGAACGGCAACAGCGCCGAGCTGAACAAGAAGGTGGTCCTGTTCGACGAGATGACCATGGGCCAGATCATGGCGGGCTTCCCGGATCTGCTGGGCATCCCCTATCAGCTGATGCCCGTATTCCTGGTGTCCGAGATCGACCAGCTGACCTGCGTGCCGTATATTGACGCGGTGGAATCCTTCGGCCTGCCCGCCGACACCTGCCCCGTGCCCTCCTCCGAGTGCGGCGCTCTGGTCATCGACGCTCTGCCTCATATGGGCAACTGCTTCATCTCCTCCTCCATGCCCTGCGACGGGTCCACCATGGCCTCGTCCTATATGGCCCGCCGGTTCCCCGACCTGCCGGTGTTCCATCTGTGCTTCCCCGTCCGGTATGAGGACGAGGCCACGCTGAAGATGGGCGCGGAGGACATCCGGGCCTGCATCAAGTTCATCGAGGAAAAGACCGGCGCCCAGTGGAGCTGGGACGCCTACTTCTCCGCCATGAAGCGCTTCAACGAGGAGACCAAGTACGAGCTGGAGAAGTGGGAGGTCAACAAGACCGCCTATCCTCAGCTGCTGGGTCCCTGCTACGAGCTGTTCCGCAAGTGGAACTACGAGATGGACGGCGGTATTGATCCCCGTGTCATGAAGACCTGCAAGAAGGTCAACAAGCTCCTGCTCCAGGCCTACGAGCGCCGCGACGAGGCGTGGGTGGGCAAGATGCGCTATCGCGGCATCGTGTGGTCCTGCCCGGCCCACTACTATGCCAACTTCTCCAACTGGCTGGCTAACTGCTGGGGCATCAACATCCTGGTGGAGATGGAAAGTCTGAACTTCACCAAGCCCCTGGAGACCGAGGATCCCGAGCTGGCCCTGCTGGATCTGGCCCGTCTGTACGAGCGCATGGTCATGCGCCGTCACACCAACGGCGGCTACCAGAACGTGGTGGACGAGCTGTGGCGTCAGTGCGAGGCGTGGAACGCCAACATCATCATCATGTATCAGAACGTGGCCTGCAAGAACATGGCCACCGTCCAGGGCATCCTGGACGAACAGGGCCGCGAGCGGGGCTATCACCTGATCTGGATCGAGCACGATCTGATGGATCCCCGCACCGTCTCCCGCAAGACCATGCGCGACAAGGTCAACGAGTATATGCGCACGGTGATGCGGGCCGAGCCTGTGGACCCCACCCTGCTGGACTTTGATGACGAAATTTGTATGTAATTTCGGACCATACTACATAAATAAGGAGTAATTGACTATGAAATATTACGGCGGCTGCGACGTAGGGTCCACCTACACCAAGGCAGTGATCCTGGACGAGACCGGCAAAATCTGCGCCGATACCACCATCCGCAGCAAGATCAATTCCGAAACCTCCGCAAAGCTGGCCATGGAGGAGGTCCTGAACAAGGTGGGCCTGAAGTCCTCCCAGGACCTGGCTTACCTGATCGGCACCGGCTACGGCCGCAATAAGGTGCCCTTCGCCGACGAGAACATCTCCGAAATCTCCTGCCACGCCATGGGCGTCCACGTCACCGACCCCAGCGTCAAGGCCATCATCGACATCGGCGGCCAGGACGTCAAGGGCATCTCCATCGACACCGACGGCACCGTGAAAAACTTCGCCATGAACGACAAGTGCGCCGCCGGTACCGGCCGCTTCTACGAGGCCATGGCCCGCAGCTTTGAGATGAGCCTGCCGGAGTTCTCCAACCTGTCCCTGACGGCCAGGAACGTGATCCCCATCACCGCCCAGTGCACGGTGTTCGCCGAGTCCGAGGTCATCACCCTGGTGGGTGAGGGCAAGCCCATGGACGAGATCGCCGCGGGTATCCAGATGGCCGTGGCCAAGCGCTGCTTCGTCATGGCCAAGAAGGCCGGTGCCACCGACGCCATCACCCTCACCGGCGGCTGCGCCAAGAACGCCGGTCTGAAGCAGGCCATCGAGCGGGTGCTGAAGCTGAAGGTCATCGACCTGAAGACCGACCCCCAGCTGATGGGCGCCCTGGGCGCCGCCGAGTACGCCCGCCAGAAGGGCATGGCCCGCTGAGGGAATTAGGCCTCATCTGCCGCAGGCGGCAGAGGAAAGGAGACAACTATGTGTAAGTTTTTAAAGGTATTGGGCAAGATCGCGGCCATTTTCTCCGCCATCATCGGCGTCCTGTTCGTGGTGTACTTCTGGAACCTGGACCAGAAGCTGTTGGGCTGGGCCTATGTGCAGGTGAACAAGATCTTTGACCGGAAGAAAGTGGACATCAAGTTCTGATGGAGCTGTATAATTCGATCATCCGCAAGGTGGAGGAGCTGGCGGGCTCCTCCACCCCCCGGCGCTGCCCCTATGACCCCCAGGGGGCCTGGGAGGACACCGGCTCCTTTGAGCTGGTGATGCTGCGGGACGCCGCCTATGAGCTGGGCGGCAGCAGCAAGCCCGCCGTGAATTTCATCTGCGTCACCACCAGCGCCCAGCTGGTGGAGCAGGACGAAATTCTGGTTTTCGGCCCCGACCTCACGGAGCTCCGGGGCGACAGCGCCTATGCCCGCATCGCCCTGCTGCGGGTGGGGGACATCGAGTCCGACGACGAGGACGACACGGAGCAGGCCTTCCGGGCCATCCAAGACATGGACTTCGTGAAATACCATGTGTTCCCCAAGGGATACATGATCCGCACCTCCTCCGAGTCCAACCGGGAGCAGGTGCGCCTGAGCAGCGCCGCCCTAAAAAAGGGCATCAGCTTCCGGGCCGTGGGCAACGATTTCATCCGCCAGTATAAGCAGAATCCCAACATTCTGGCGGTGAAGCTGATTTTCATCACCGCCCCGGACGCGGACTATGCCGCTCTGGAGCAGGAAGCCAAAACGGTCCGGGATATCACCATGAGTCTCAGCAAGATCCTGGAGGGTATGCCCACCGACTGCGGCTCCTGCAACCTCAAGCCCATCTGCGACGAGGTGGAGGGTATGCGCGAGCTGCACTTCGGCAAGGAGAAGCACACAACGGAATAACGCCCTTTTGGGCCAAAGCGGGCATCCGGAGCGTGGATGCCCGCTTTTTCGCTGCATGGAACGTTCGGAATATTACTTGCAAATTCACGGAAGACTTGCTATAATGGGGTACAAGAGGACATCCCTCATTATTTAGAAGGAAGGAATTCGCTATGATCTATACCACCGAGGTACAGCATATGTGTCCCGTTGCCAAGGGCGCTTATCACGGTCCGGCTCCCATTCCCGAGGAGGGCAAGTGGGTCCAGGCCAAGGAGATTTCCGATATTTCCGGGTTTACCCACGGCATCGGCTGGTGCGCTCCCCAGCAGGGCGCCTGCAAGCTGACGCTGAACATCAAAAACGGCATCATTGAGGAGGCGCTGGTGGAGACCATCGGCTGCTCCGGCATGACCCACTCCGCCGCCATGGCCTCCGAGATTCTCATCGGCAAGACCATTCTGGAGGCTCTGAACACCGACCTGGTGTGCGACGCCATCAACACCGCCATGCGGGAGCTGTTCCTGCAGATCGTCTATGGCCGGTCCCAGTCCGCCTTCTCCGAGGGCGGACTGTCCGTGGGCGCTTCCCTGGAGGACCTGGGCAAGGGTCTGCGCAGCCAGGTGGGCACCATGTTCGCCACCAAGGCCAAGGGCCCCCGCTATCTGGAGATGGCCGAGGGCTATGTCACCCGCGTGGCCCTAAACAAGGAGGACGAGATCGTGGGCTATGAGTTCATCAGCCTGGGCAAGATGATGGACTTCATCAAGAAGGGCGACGACGCCGCCACGGCTCTGGAAAAGGCCAAGGGGCACTATGGTCAGTTCGACAATGCCGCCAAGTATATTGACCCCCGGCAGGAATAAGAGGAGGACGGAAAAATGGCACTGTTTGAAAGCTACGAAAGAAGAATCGACAAGATCAATGGCGTCCTCGCTCAGTACGGCATCGGCTCCGTGGAGGAGTGCCGGGACATCTGCAAGGCCCGGGGCTTCGACCCCTATGAGATCGTCAAGGAGATCCAGCCCATCTGCTTTGAAAACGCCTGCTGGGCGTACACCGTGGGCGCAGCCATCGCCCTGAAGTCCGGCGTCAAGACCGCCGCCGAGGCCGCCAAGATGATCGGCGTGGGCCTGCAGTCCTTCTGCATCGACGGCTCCGTGGCCGACGACCGCAAGGTGGGTCTGGGCCACGGCAACCTGGGCGCTATGCTCCTCAGCGACGAGAGCAAGTGCTTCGCCTTCCTGGCGGGCCACGAGTCCTTCGCCGCCGCCGAGGGCGCTATCGGCATCGTGAAGAACGCCAATAAGGCCCGCAAGCAGCCCCTGCGGGTAATCCTCAACGGCCTGGGCAAGGACGCCGCCCAGATCATCAGCCGCATCAACGGCTTCACCTATGTGCAGACCCAGTTCGACTACTACACCGGCAAGCTGAACATCGTCCGCGAGATCCGCTATTCCGAGGGCGAGCGGGCCGACGTCCGCTGCTACGGCGCCGACGATGTCCGGGAGGGCGTGGCCATCATGCACCACGAGGGCGTGGACGTGTCCATCACCGGCAACTCCACCAACCCCACCCGCTTCCAGCACCCTGTGGCCGGCACCTATAAGAAGGAATGCATCGAGCAGGGCAAGAAGTACTTCTCCGTGGCCTCCGGCGGCGGCACCGGCCGCACCCTGCACCCGGACAACATGGCCGCCGGTCCCGCCAGCTACGGCATGACCGACACCATGGGCCGTATGCACTCCGACGCCCAGTTCGCCGGTTCCTCCTCCGTGCCCGCCCACGTGGAAATGATGGGCTTTTTGGGCATGGGCAACAACCCCATGGTGGGCGCCACCGTGGCTGTGGCCGTTGCCGTGGAGCAGAGCCTGAAAAACTGAATCCTGTCATAGATAGCTGCAGCCCCCGCCCGGCGCAATGCCGGGCGGGGGCGATCTATATACCTGTCACATTTCCGGCTCCCGCAGGAACAGGTCCACCAGGAATTCATTGTGCTCCACATGGCAGGTGAAACTGCCGTCATACCTCTCGGCCAGTTCCCGGAGGATATGGTGCCCGATTCCCCGCTCCAGCTCCGGGATTCGCCGGTCATGGGAAACAGGTCCCACCGGAGCCGGGTTCTGCTCCCGGATGTGCAGATACCCCCGCTCCATACCAGCAGAGAGGGCGATTCGCTTCTCCCCGGCATTCCGGCAGGCCTCCGCCGCGTTGTCCAGCAGGTTGCCGAAGGCCACCACCATATCCGCGTTCCGGATGCCGCACTCCGCCGGGACAGCGACCTGGAACTCTACGTCAAAGCCCTGGGCCTTCAGATCCTCCGCCCGGGCATACAGGAAGGCGTCCACCACCGGATTTTCGCAGCTGCCCAGGTCGGACTTGTAGCGGCTGACCTGGGACACCTCCGCAAAGTAGTCCTGGGCCTTCGCATACTGCCCCTCCTTCAGCAGCAGGTCCATGGTGTACAGATGATTGGCGATGTCGTGACGGATCCGGCGGATGTTCTCATACTGGGCCGTAATGGCCGCGTAGTGCTCCTTCTGGTGGTCGATCTGCTGGGCCAGCAGGTCGTTTTCCGCCTGCAGCTCCACCCGCTGAGCCATACCGCGAACCGCCGTGAACAAGGCGGCGTCCGCCGCCACGCAGGTAACCAGCCCCGCCAGCAGAATCCACATGCGGTTGGCGCTGAAATCCAGCCGGCACAGCATCATCCAGCCATACAGCAGCAGGCACTGGCTGACGGGAAACAGCAGGTACAGAGTCCACTCCCTTCCGGACAGGCGATATTTATAGCGGTTCATCAGCAGGGTGAACATCCACAGGAAAAATGCCGATGCCGACAGGAAGATGGCATAGGACGTCAACTGCACCGGAATGGGCTGAAAGGTCAGCCCCTGGCGCAGCTGCTCCGGCGTCAGCAGAACGGCCGCCGATATCATATCCGCAGCCGACATGATCAGCACCGCCGCCACGCCGCAGAACAGACACCTGTACCATTTATCCCGGAACAGCACCATATCCACCAGCGGAAAGCTCACCAGTGCAATCATACCCCGTATCATCCCCGTCTCCGGAAACGGGATCGCCGGGAGCACAAACAGCAGATAGCCGACGGCGAAGCCCAGGACCATCACCGGCCAGGAAAAGCGCCGGGTCAGGATCCGGCAGCAGGAAACCGCCTGGATCAGGTAAAATATGGCATTTCCAAACAGCATCAGGAAGGTCAGACGCATCATATGGATCTCTCCCATTCATCTATATCAGCTTGTCAAAAAAGTCTTTTTCGACAAGCTGTGTGCGGTTTTCCAGAACTTAAAAAGTTCTGGAAAACCTGTGATTGCAAACGAAAGACACCCCTGATGGGTTTCTTTCGTAACTATCTTCCTTTCTGATGGCGGAAGAATTCCGGTTTTTTCGACAGTCTCATTTATATACAACCATTTTATTCGAAAATTGGGCAAAAAGCAAGGAGGGAAGATGAAAATCTTCCCTCCTGACAAGGACACACGGTATTTTACTTGCCTGCTGCCACAGACTCAACGTGCTTGACCTCGCGGCCGTTATAGGTACCGCACTCCTGGCACATTCTGTGAGGCAGATGCAGCGCGCCGCACTTGGGGCATGCCACGAGACCGGGAGCCGCCAGCTTCCAGACGGAGCTGCGTCTCTTATTGCGTCTTTGCTTGGATACTTTTCCCTTAGGTACTGCCATGTTGACACCTCCTTGGTCTTAACTGCCTGAGCAGTAATGTATTTTCATATTCTCACTCGTCGTCCTGTGCAAGCAACTGAGCCAGCTTGGCAAGTCTGGGATCGGCCTGCTTTTTGCAGCGGCATGCCTCACGGTTGAGGTTCACGCCGCAGCCTGGGCACAAGCCCTTGCAGTCCTCCGAGCAGAGAGTCTTTGTGTCCATATCGAGGATAAACGCGGTGCTGGCCAGATCCGCCAGATCCACCTCGTCGTGGTCCAGCAGAACAATGTCGTCATTCTCCTGATCCTGCTTCTCCTCCGCCAGAATGCAGGAGAAGGACGCAGTTTTGGGAGAGTCGAACTCCTCCATGCACCGGTCGCATACGCAGCGAAGCGTTGTACTGGCCTGAAGCTCACACAGCAACACACCCGCCTGGTTATACACCCTGCCGTCCACAGCAACCGGGTGAACCACGGGTCTCTCCCCACCGAACTCCAAGTCGGACAGGTCCATCTCAAAATGGAAATCCTGGCTGGCGCCGGGGGTATGCAGAATCCGGTTCACATTCAGAATCATAGTACACCTCGCAATGACACGAGTAGTATTATACTGAATTTCACTCTCTTTGTCAAACATTTTCTCACAAATATTTTGACTTTTTTGAAAAACAAGGTAGAATAAGAGCAGACTGGAATTCTATCGGTAAGGGAGGCCCCTCTATGCGGGAGATCACCATCGGAAAAAACGACGCCGGGCAGCGGCTGGACCGCTTCGTGTCCAAGAGTCTGCCCCTGCTGCCCCCGGCGCTGCTGCAAAAATACATCCGCCTCAAGCGCATCAAGTGCAACGGAGCCCGGGCCCAGCGGGACCAGCGGCTCCAGGAGGGGGACATTCTGCAATTATACATCAACGACGAGTTCTTTGACAAGCCCCGGGAGGACAATCTTTTCCTGACCCTGTTCAAGCCCAGCCTGGACATCGTGTATGAGGACGAGAATCTGCTGCTGCTGAACAAGCGCCCCGGCCTGGTGGTCCACGCCGACGAGACAGAGAAGGTCAACACCCTCATCAACCACATCCAGGCGTATCTGTATCAGAAGCGGGAGTGGAATCCCCGGTGGGAGAACGCCTTCACCCCGGCCCTGTGCAACCGCATCGACCGCAACACCGGCGGCATCGTCATCGCCGCCAAAAACGCCGAGACCCTGCGCATCATCAATGAGAAGATCCGGGATCGGGAGATCGACAAGCGGTACCTGTGCGTCACCCTGGGCCGCCCCCGTCCCCCGGAGGGCGAGGTGTCCTGCTTCCTGCTGAAGGACGAGCAGAAAAAGCAGGTGTCTGTCTATCACCGGCCGGTGCCCGGCGGAAAAACCGCCGTCACCCGCTACCGGACCTTAGAAACCCGGGGGGAGCTGTCCCTGCTGGAGGTCCAGCTGCTGACGGGCCGCACCCACCAGATCCGGGCCACCATGGCCGACCTGGGCTGTCCCCTGCTGGGAGACGGCAAGTACGGCAACGGCGCCGCCAACCGCCGGTACGGCGAGACCCGGCAGGCTCTGTACTCCTATCGCCTGACCTTCGACTTCCCCACGGACGCCGGCCTGCTGGAATATCTCCGGGGCCGTAGCTTCCAGGTGGACCATGTCCCCTTCCGTGACAAGTATTTTGGCTGAGGCCCTGCATCAACCTCTGTCATATCTGCAAGAAGGACAGCTTTTGACCCAAATCCGGAAATTATGTGATTATGTAAACTGATTTGCCGGATTTCTCCCTGTGCACTTCCCTGTTTTGCGGTCTGGTAAATAACTGGTAAAATCGTCGAAAATGATTGCGCTGTACCGGTTTTTGCCTTTGTGGAAAACCCTGTGGAAAATGTGGATAACTCCTTGTAAAGCGTTTCCGGAACAAGCATTATGTAAACGGATAATTCTTTCACGATCCCGTCAGAAAAGTCACGAAAATTCCCCGTTTCGACAAAAGCCACGCATTTCTGGCTCACCGGTCAAGACCCTCAAACTGGCTTCCCGCAGCAAGGAATTGTTTCTCCGGAGGAAATTTTCTGCACCTGGGGCTTCATGATTACGCGCCGTATTCCCTGCCGGAGCACAAAATTTATGGTTGACGGGCAGGGCAAAACATGGTACAATACAGCTTGTGACTTCCCCTCGGAAGCACATGCGCTTGTGTGGCTCAGCTGGCAGAGCAGCTCACTCGTAATGAGCAGGTCGCCGGTTCGAATCCGGCCACAAGCTCCAAAAGTGACCGTATTCTTCTGAATACGGTCACTTTTATAACTTTTCAAAGAATTTGTAATGAATAAAAAGCATCTTGACGTCCGGCGTATCCACCTCGGGATCACTCCCAAGGCTGACGCTAAGCAGAAGATTGAGGCCGCGCTGACGGATGAGATTGAGATGAAGCTCGATGAAGCGGATAAGGCCGCAGCAGCAGACAGCGTGCGCTACACGGAGGACGAGGTTTTCAGCCGCCGCGACTTACGAAAGCAAATATAAACCCATACAGGCCAAAACGCAGTCCCGTCTGAAACGGGGCTGCGTTTTGCTGTCTGCACACAATGCGGCCTACGCCGCGCTGCTGGGCGCGAAGACGCACATGGACGGATAAAATGCAGCTTGTTGCTGCCCCATGTCATCTCCGTCAGCTGGTCGCCCAGGTAAGAGTAGCTGTACGTTGTACCGTTGGCTGTCTTGGAAATGCGCTTGCCGTCGGCATTGTAGCCGTAGGTGATGCTGCTGCCGCTCTTGCTCATGGACGCCAGCTGGCGGCCGTGCTGCCAGGCGTAGGTCCATGTGCCGTCGGACAGGGGATTGCCTATGGCGTCGTAGGTGATGGACTTCCCATTGAACGCCGTCAGCAGGTCCGGCCAATCAGCGTTGCCGCAGCCGCCCCCGGAGAGGATGAAGCCCCTCCGGGGACAAGTTTCAGGGATTAGCGGCTGAAAAGGTGTACTACAATCGCCGTTGTGATACTGCGGAGCTTGTCGAGAGGAATTCTGAAACCTTTAAGGGATGCTGTGCATATCGTTATTTTCCATTCCTGTATCTTGATCTCATCAGAGAATCAACCTGAAAACGGATAATCAGACAGAGCAGGCCTTTTACTGCAATCACGGAAAAAATGAGGATGTTGTTTTGCACGACATTCAGCATATAAACTGCAAGCAAGATTGCATATTGTGGAACAAGTGACACCAACTCCATCAAATAGATCCAATGATACACATCAAACGCCGATCTGTGGCTTTTTAGGAAGGATCTAATAAAGCCCAAGAAAACACGATCTTTTAAGGATCGTTGCCTGTATATATTCCTTGCGTTTTTCCGATTTCTTGCGCCAATTAAAAAATCATATAAAAATCTACGCAGGGAGCTAATGGCAATCGTATCTAAAAGAGCCAAAAGAACGATATACAAAACTACAACTTTGGTCATTGAACGTCACCCTTTTTACTTGAGACATGCTCTGACTATGTTTTTGATGGTTACAGCTGTTGTACCTACAGAGGATTTCCCCAAAGATTCAAGAAGTGGTTTAAAAACATAATCTCCTCCAAGTCTATGTGCTGTTTTTGCGTAATAGCTTCGTGCCTGCGGATTAAAAAAACCTCGTTTGAAAAGTTGCTTTCCCGCCGCCATAATGCCACCTGAATTTCCATAACTGGCACCATTGCCGCCCCAAGCACCGCATACTAAACCAACAGCACCATCAATTAACATATCTCCAACGTCAAAAGACTCCTGTTTTTTTGAAATGTACATTTTATTTGCTTGCTGAGCAGCATTAGATGTCATAGCTATGGCTGCACCACCAACAGCTTGTACAAAAACACCCGCGCCACTTGCCGCCAATGCACCTCCTCCTGCGCCAGCAAGAAAACCGATTGCCATGTCTATTGCGTCTCCTCCGCTTGCTGCCGCAGAGACGGCTCCAATAATTCCTCCGATGGCTGCCCCAACAACTAGGTGCCAAAACTCCCCGCCGTCATCTTTTCGGCTGATCGGGTTATTGTCGCAGTAAGCAAAGAGGTTCTTATCCCAGTTGGCCTTGTTGGGAGAAGCGGCCACCACCGCAGCCGTGTCCGCATTGATAAACCTTCCCCAGGCCGGGTTATAATACCGGCTGCTGAGGTAGTACAAGCCCGTCTCGGTGTCATAGACATACCCGCGATAGCGGAAAGGATTGTACTTTCCGATATCGTCCACATGGGAGCCGTAATGATACAGCATATTGCCCCATGCGTCGTAGATATAAGTCACAACCGTGTTCCCGTTGCCGTCCACGATCTGAACCACATCGCCCTGCGCATTCTTGACGTACAGATATGTGGTCCCGTTGTACGTCACGGACGCCGGGCCAATGGAGTCGTAGGTGAAGTGCATCCGGTTGCTGCCCCAGGACAGGTCCGTCAGGGCGTCGCCCAGATAGGCGTAATTATACGTCGTCCCGTTGACCGTCTTGGAAATGCGCTTGCCATCGGCATTGTAGCCATAGGCGATGCTGCTGCCGCTCTTGCTCATGGACGCCAGCTGGCGGCCGTGCTGCCAGGCATAGGTCCACGTGCCGTCGTTCAGGGGGTTGCCTATGGCGTCGTAGGTGATGGATTTCCCGTTATACGCCGTCAGCAGGTCCGGCCAATCAGCGTTGCCGTAGGTATAGGTGCTGCTTGCTGTCCGGACGTGGCCGTCTATTAACGGCCACGTCCGTCAGCCGGGACAATTATTCCTCCTCGTCGGGTTCCCGGTCCCCCTGATCGGGAGGTATTTCCCCCCGCCGCAGGCTTTCAAATTGCATGCGTTCCTCGCCCGGCAGTAGAGGAAACACCAGAATATGAGGCCATCGAAGGAGCGCGCGCTCCAGATCAATTTTTCCTCCCTCCATTGTCCGAATCGGCACGGTGCTGCAAACCATTAAAAACGGCTGGCCTCCCCATGGGGGATCACCTATGTCCATAGGGTACACGTTAATACTCTGGAACCGCTGCCATGGATATAGACGGCGGATGATACCCAAAAAAATGACCGTAATTCCTTTAGCAGACACAATATATGTTCGGCTGGTAGCAAGTATCTCACTAAGGAATACGACATTGAGTATTAAGCCTATAGCAACAATCGTGACCGTGTCAATTGCTATGCGAAAAGGCGGCTGAAAAACCCAGTAAAAAGTCTCAACAAAGTAATGATAATCAAAGTATATGAGCACCATCGCCATTCCTACCGCGGCGGCATGAACCTTGCGGGGCTCAATACGCAAAGTATTTGTTTCTGATTTTTTCATACCGTCATCCTTACCGGGCCTGTGTTTCGTCCCCTCGCCGTCTGTCGAAGATTTGCCCCTATAACAAGGGTCCGTCGGGATATATCGGATATCTTTCGCTCCTCCTTACCGCAGGGGCTAAAGTATCCCAGCGTCTGTCCCCGTCCCCCCTGAAACCGTCCGAACAGATAATAGTCGGTGGAATGCGGCTCCGATTTCCGAAATGTGATCCGCCATATGGAGCATGGCAACTCCTGAAAATCCATCGGCTTATATCCGCATCGGGCATATTCCGCCAGCTTCCGCTCCACAACGCCAGATTGCCAGGCCGGAATATAGAATATCTTGCTGGGATTGCTACGTCTTTTCATAGTTGCGTTCCTTTCGCAAAGTGGACGCAGTCCTGCGTCTTTACTATTTACAACACCACTGCGGCAGTTTTGCAACCACTTTTTTGCAATTTTGTAAGAATTGGAATATATCACAAAATAGAAGGGATTTTTTTGATATTGTACGCAAATGTGAGTCTGCAGTATGAACTTTTCGGGAAATAAAAAATGCGGAGTGGCCGTTACAGGATACTCAGATCCTATAAGGACACTCCGCATGGCATGCTGTACCACTGTAGATTTTTGAACCCCCGGCTCAAAAATGCCATGTGCAAGTCGGAATTCTCCGAATTTTTCAACTTTTCTCAAACTTTTTTGATGGGTGCTTTCAAGAGCTGCCAATTAGCCACATGAAAAACCGTTATGCGAAAACACTCATTTTTTCTCTGGCATCTCGCTCATATCCGCGGCTGCCCCTTCCAGAAGGTCGGTCACGACCTGATTGAGCTGCGCGGCGTTCTTGGAGGTGATGACGGGAACGTCTGTGCGTTCCTCAACCGCCTTCCGTGCGATTCCGGCGGCCTCACCGCCCTCGCGGGCAACCGCTATATTCTCTGAAAATGTGCTTGGTGCTTTCTGCTTGGGAATTTCCGTAGTGGTTGCCTCCGCCAGCATATTCAGCACCAGCTCCAGCGTGGTCATGCTATCACGAAGGTTTTCCTTTTTCAAACCTTTCAGGTTTTTCTTTTGCCCCCCGCAGAGCCGGGGGTTGACTTTGTGAACCAAGCCATTCACAGCATATCGGACTGCCACCGGGCAGTCCGATATGCTGTGATGTGCTGATAGTTCCTTGCATGAGAATTGCCGACCGCTTGCGTCCTATTTCTCAAACAGATACAGGAGGTATCCGTAGCCCTCGGCCTCCATTTTTTCATAGGGGACGAAGCGCAGGGCCGCGCTGTTGATGCAGTAGCGCACGCCGTTGGGCGACTCCTGGTCGCCGGTGAACACATGACCGAGGTGGGAGTCTCCGGCGCGGCTTCTGACCTCCGTGCGGCGCATTCCGTGGCTCAGATCCTCCTTCTCCACCACGGCAGGACCCTCGATGGGCTTTGTGAACGCCGGCCAGCCGCAGCCGCTTTCGTACTTATCCGTGGAGGAAAAGAGCGGCTCACCGGTGACGACATCCACATAGATGCCCTTTTCAAACTTGTCCCAGAACTCGCCCG